>ERZ827194.42-NODE-42-length-144926-cov-8.44676_pt1 | contig 144926 bp, 135 predicted proteins | sample MGYA00519777_ERZ827194 | MGnify/ENA primary metagenome ERZ827194 (study PRJEB31778, sample SAMEA3449277) | human gut metagenome | biome: human gut; feature: human-associated habitat; material: faeces | place: United Kingdom | collected 2010/2012 ...
ATCTGGCTTTCGGAAAGGTAAAACAGGGTACGCATGCGACACCTCCATGTCTTCAATATACCCTGTTTTCACTTCATTGGGAATAATGAGTCCTGACCCTAGTGCTTTTCTTCCTGGTAGCAGCTGCGGAAGAAGTGTTGAACAGCGGCGGAAGGTTTTCCTCTTGCACAAAGGGAGTCGGCCTTTCCGCCGCTGACGTGTAAAATGCGGTCGAAACAACCTATGATGAACTCAAGGTCGTGTGTCACTGCTACAACGATGGCGCCATTGCCGGCTTCTCGGTCGAGCAATGCCACCAACTGCCCCATATGGCGGGCGTCAAGTCCCGAGGTGGGTTCATCCAGGATGAGCACGTCCGGCCGGGAGGCCATCGCAACGGCAATCGTCAACCGTTGTTGTTGCCCTCCGGAAAGAGTCTGGGGGTGCATACAGGCAACATCGGCCAGATCGAATTCCTCCAGCAGCCTGACGATGTCCGCTCGGGGAACCGGCTTGGCGAATCCCGACGACACCTCTTCCCAGACGGTGGGGAAAAAGAGCTGGTGACCAGATTCCTGCATGACGAAACCACAGCGGCGCAGGCGATGGGCGGCGGATAAACGCTGGTTCCCGTAGCGGATGCTTCCGGACCGTTCGCGCAGCAGCCCGCCGAGGAGTTTGATGAACGTCGTTTTCCCCGAGGCGTTGGGGCCGACAATGGCGCTTTTCACGCCTGCGGGGAAATGCGCCGAAATATCCTCAAGCGCCGTTCGACCGCGCTGATAGCGAAACCCCACCCCGCAGACTTGAAGGCTGTTTTCCGTGCCGGGAGTGTCTGGCCCGGCAATACCGTTACTCTGAGCGCCATCGGAAACAAGAGGCGGCAGTTTCATGCTTCTCAGCCCATAGCGGGCACACTCTTCCGGGGACACTCCTTCCGGCGTCCGGACCTCTCGTACAATCTTTCCGGAATCCAGAATCAGCAGACGATCAAACAGGCCGGCCAGATAGTACAGGCGGTGCTCAACCATGACCACGGTATGCCCTTCGGCTTTCAGAGCGGCCAGGAGCCCGCGCAGATCGCTGATGGCAATGGCGTCCAGGTTGGCGGAGGGCTCATCAAGGATATAGATGCTCGGTCCCATGGCGTGGACCGCGGCGAAGATCACTTTCTGCCGCTCGCCGCTGGACAGATCGAACATTTTTCTGTCCCGCAGATGGTTGATGCCGAACAGGTCGAACGCCGCATCCACGCGACGGCAAATTTCCTGCTTCGGATAACCCATGTTTTCGGGACCGAAGGCGATCTCATCCGTCACGTTGATATGGAAAAATTGCGACCGCGGATCCTGGAAAACGGACCCGACGGTCGCGGAAATCATTTGCGGTGACAGTCCGTCTATGGGCTTGCCGTTCAAGCGGATACCCCCGGACACGTTTGCCGGCAGAAGATGGGGGATGATCCCGTTCAGGCAGCGGATCAGGCTGGTTTTCCCGCACCCGCTGGGGCCGGTCAAAACGACGAATTCACCTTCAGCGATATCCAGGTCAATGCCTTTCAGTGTTGGAGCGGGATGCGATGGGTAGGTGAGTTCCAAACCCTGAATTGAGATAGCCGGCGTCATACGGACTCCAGACTGGCGAACCATGCTGGCAATATGCCCTGCCATGGTGCGACGAGAATGGCTGTCATGGTTCCAAGAACAAGAAAGGTAAAAGCCAGATCCATGGGGCCGAGAGACTTTTCCCTGTACCATACGTGCCGACGCTGTCCCGCGGCCCTGGTGGAAACGGAAAAGGACAGTTCCTCCCCGATGGCTATGCTTCTGAACAACAGCGTGACCAGGAAAAGTTCTCCAGTCCTCAAAGGATGGGTGACAGCGCGGGGCCAGGAAAAAAGCCCCCGCACTCTCAGCGCGTCGCGAATGATGCGTCCCTCGTGCGCCAGTGCCGGCAAGAAGCGGAAACATATGGCGAAGGGCATCACTATGACCCAGGGAAATTTCATTTTTTCAAGGCTTTTGATGCAGTCTCCGACAGTTATTACCGACATGATGTAAACGCCGGTGCTTACGACAAAAAAAAGCTTCCGGGAAACCCAGGCAAACAGCCAGAGGGTTCGCGCCGAGGTTTCGGAGACCGCTCCTGCCATGAAGTAGACGAATACATGGAAGCTCACCAGAAGAAGCAGGCAGAGCAAAGCGAACCGTAAACGGGAGGCCGCGATCAGAAGGAGCAGGAAGACCGTCGCAAGCGCGAAGTCCTTTGCCGGCTCTCCTCCAAAGAGGATGGCCAAAGAGCACGCCGCGGAGGCGGTGATAAGATGTGTTCGGGGATCCAGCCGGGTCAAAGGGTTCACAGCTCTACCATGCCAACTTTGCTGAAATGGCGGGTGATCATCTTCTGCCCCAGGTACAGACCGATCAGGCAGGCGGCGAGGTTGGCGACAAGCACAACCCCGGCAAATGCCGCCGAATACCCCTCCACCGCTTCTTTTGGCCATGTGGAGACTACGCCCTGGAACACCGGGAACAGTACAACCATGTAGACAGGGAAGTAAAAGAGGAACGTCTTGGCAGTGGCAAACACCACAACGCTGAGGATGACCGCTCGCCGCCGCAGATAGCCGCCAACGAGCATAGCGATGCCGTCCGCCAGAAGCCCGCCTACAAGCCCAGCTACCAGACCCGGCCACCATCCTGTCATGGTGTGGAAGAGCCCGAGGATGACGCCATGGATAGTCATGACGAAAGGTTTCGGGATCAAACGGAGCATCAGGACATACACCGGGGCCAGCAGGAAGTTCGCCATGGGATCAATCATTCCCCACAGCGGAGGAATGAAATGCACCGCCATGATCACCGCGTAAAACAAGACAATGAACATTGCGTTCATTACGCCGAGCAAAACCAACTCCCTGATATTGAATACGCTTTTTATTTGCATTGTTACGTCCGATGGCAAGGCGTTATTCTTGAATGCCCGATCCCTCCGGAAGGGACGAGGCGCTGAAACATGATTCAGCCACTGTAAATAGAAAACCGTCAAAATTCGAACAGTACAGGGAGCTTCATCAACGGCGCAGGGAGCGAGTTCGCGGCCGTGACCTTCACCACCGATTCAAGTCAGCGGGGCCGCGTGATAAAGGTCATACAGAGTTTTGCCGAGTTGCTCTACGGAGAGGGAATCGACCATCGCGCTAGGGGAAGCCCCCGCTGCCTCATAAAGGCGCTCGTCTGTGAATCTGGTTCCCAGCCGCATGAAGCGCATGAACTCAGCCGAGATTTCTCCGGATCGTCCAGCCCTCCGGCAAACAGACAGCGCGCCGGCCTGGGCCACCGCATAGTAAAGAAAATAGCCGGGGGAAAACACGAGTGTCGGGATGCGGTGATACCAGGTCCGCAAAATCGCCTCATACCCGGTATAGTCGATCAACCCCAGATGCTTTTCCATGATGCCCGCGAATGTCTTCTGCCGGGTCGCGGCGCTCATTTCCTTCGAGTATAGTTCTTCTTCAAAGCTTTCTATGGCCGTGGCCGTCGAGAAGACCGCCACAATGCCTTCCAGGTGTTTCCGCCTGACCCTGGCGGCAACGGCGGGGTCTTCGAAAAACGCCTCCAGATGGGGAGAAGCCAGCAACTCAACGCTCAGTGCCGCCAGTTCCCCCGAAAGAGGAGTGATTCCGCGATAGAAAGGTATTTCTTGTCCCGCCGCGAAAAGAATGTGGATTCCGTGGCCAATCTCATGAATCGCGGCCATCAGTTCTTTGGGCGATATTCCGGCCGGAGCCTGCACATAGGGCCGGCGCGAATGCTGTAAGTGCAGGCAAGTCCCCGCGTGCGCGCTCCGGAGATCGACCAGACCTTCCCTAGTCATTACCCGGAAGCACTCCGCAAAATATGGGTGCACGTTTTCCATCAGCCGTTCCATGCTTTTCCTCCATTGGGGAAAGTCCAAAGCACCGACGATGTTCCTCGTGCTCAAATCAAAAGGCCGCAACCGCGTCAAACCGAGCGCGGCCTTGCGATACTCGTGCAATGAGCGCAGTAGGGGGAATGTTATTTCCGCCGTCAGCCGGAGGAACTGCTCAGGGAGCCAGCTCATCCCGCGGCGCCGGTGGGCCAGGTAGCCGGCATAGGAATCAAATCCCAGAGCCAACGCTAATCGTTTCCGAGTATCTACCAGCTCCGTAAAAAGCTGTTCCAGGGCATCCCCGCGTTCCTCCCAGACCCTGGCCTGGTCAAGCCAGTCCTTCTTTCGCGCCGCCCGGGGAAGGGGCACGGTTCCCAGCTCAGCCTTCGCAGACTGGAGATTCCCGGGAAGAGGCATCAGGCGGGCGTAGCTGCTTTTCAGTTTCTCCTCTTCCCGCCTGAGGAGAATGGCTTGCGGTGATTTTCTGGTCGCGGACAACTCGGGAATAGCGCGCGCAAGCTCGGCGCCGCCAAGGCTGTGCAGTTCCTGCCGCAACAACGGGTTTTGCATCAGGCTGAGCATCTCTTGCAGCCTGTCCCGCAGCCTGGGGATAGAGTCCTGGCCGCCATCTTCCGGAACCGGTTCGAATCCCTTTTGCCTGACCAGTTGCCGCAGGACCTTTATCTCGTCATGGCAGGCCAGAGCTTCACCCACCGATATAATATAAGTTTTCAGTTTGCCGGCTTCGGGCTGGGCCGTAGGAAGTGCGCCAAGGTGGCTGCGGAGCGCATCGGAAGCCTCTTGAATACGCGTGCGGAAGCCTGATGCCGTGTTTAATCCCGCAGTTCCCGAAGCCGGGCTCTGTTTCATGCCGCGCCTTCGGAACTTATGGAGGAAAGTTCCAGGGTGCCGACGACGACAACAACATTGGCGACAGGGTCAATTTGCCGGAAAGAATAACGGACGAGGCCCACCCCGGAAGCGTAATGATGCACAGCGGTGAAGCAGGGCCCGTTATCCCGCTGGAAATACGTATCCGTCCGCAGGCAATCATGGAAGATGCCCGCGGGTAATTTCAGGGTTTCATATCCTGTCATCTGGTGAGTAAAAAGGCCCAGCGTCTTTTTTTCTCCCTGCGCCATGATATACGCGGAGCTGTATGGCTGCCTGAAGACGAAATTTCGGGAAATGGTTGTCAGGGGAGGAGTGCATACTTCATCCTCCTCACCAGGGACCAAATCCCCATGGTGCTGGATCCCGTCTTCATCCTTGCTGATCATGATGGTAAGTTTCTTTTCATCGCCAAGCAGCCAGGCGTTCTTCCCATTGACCTCTCGTTGGCCATGAATTTTCCAGTGCAGATCTTCAACGATTGTTTCCCCGTTTCTCCTCTGGCGCGTGGAAATAACCCCCCAGCGCCGTTCCGGATCCACAGGGAAATATGCGTCAATATCCAGGGAGGCGTTGCGCGGTAAGCCACTGGCTCCGATAATGCCATGGGGGGCTATTGTGGTTGGAATCATGGTATCTCCTTTGTCATCTTGCCGTTGCCGGGGTATTGTCATCGCATCGCGCGGCATCGCCGCCGACCATGGAATCCCACATCGCGCGGTAGCGGCCCTTGTGTTCGAGTAGTTCGGCGTGCGTGCCGCATTCCACGACTTTTCCCTTGTCGAGAACGACGATCTGGTCCGCACCGATGACGGTGTTCAGGCGGTGCGCGATCACGACCAGGGTTTTGGATTGGACCAGGGTATCCACGGCGTTTTGGATAAGCGCCTCATTGGCCGGGTCGAGGGCCGTTGTCGCCTCGTCCAGCACGATGATCGGGGCGTCCTTGAGCATGGCCCTGGCGATGGAAATGCGCTGCTTCTCGCCGCCGGACAGCGTGCAGCCCCCTTCGCCCACCATCGTGTCGTAGCCGTCGGGCAGTCTGCTGATGAAGTCGTGGCAATGCGCTTTTTTCGCGGCTTCTAAAACCTGTTCGCGCGTGGCCTCGGTGTTGCCGACCCAGATGTTGTTGATAATCGTGTCACTGAACAGGTAGACGTCCTGGAAGACGAAGGCGAACTTCTCCAGCAGCTTTTCCGGATCCATGGCCCGCAGTTCCACGCCGCCTATATGGATCTCGCCACGATAATCGTTCCAGAACAGCGCCATAAGGTTGGCCAGCGTGGTCTTGCCGGAGCCGGAGGGGCCGACCAGGGCGGTCATGGTTTTTTCCCTGATGCTGAGATCGATGTGGCTGAGCACGTCATGCGTGCTGTAGGCGAAGCTGACGTCTGAGAAGCGAATGTCGTAGGAATCCGGCGTTTGTGGGTTGGCCGGGCAAAGAATGGGCGGCGAATCAAGGATTGTTTCAATGCGCTGCCCGGCGTTAATCATATACTGCGAGAGGAGCGAGTACTGCATGATATCGAACATCTGCGCGTAGAAATAGTACGCTACCACCAGGAATAGGACCACCGTCATGCCCTGCAACTGCCCGCTGTTGTAAAAAAACGCCGAGACCAGCAACAGTGCGGCGAACCCGAACTCGACGGCCGCTGTGAAGGCCATGCCGGGGGTCATGACCGCGGCTTCGAAATTGAGGCTTTTGCGCGACAACTCGTTGATGAACTCGAAAAGCTTTTTGTTCTGCGAGCCGAGTATTCCGTAGGATTTCATCACCCGGATGCCCTGGATGTATTCCAGGACGGCGGCGTCCGTCTTGTCGATGAAAGAAAGACGCTCATGGCCCTGCTTTCTCACGATTCTTCTGGAGTACAGAAGAACGGGCACGGCGAAGAGCAAAGGAACCATGGCCACTGCGGCAAGGGCCGGCTGCAGATAGATGAGGAGCACCGCCAGGAAAACCGGCAGCACCAGGCTGGATACGAACCTGATGACGATATGGGAGAACAGGAAATCCAGCAGCCCGGCGTCCTGGAGAACATGGTTGCTGAGAGAACCCAGATCCCTTCCAGCGAAAAAGCCCATGGGAAGTCGCCTGAGATGATCACCGAGTTTGAGCCGCACCCCGGCGGTGATCTCATAGGCGGCGGTCATCATCTTGTTGTGGCTGACAATGGAAAATGCACCCCTGAGAGCGAAACACAGGTATACGCCGGCCATCCCCCACCAGAGAAGAGGCGCTTGGAGCGAACCTTCATACAGCGCGATGAAGAACAGGCAGAAAAAGGCCAGGGCTCCGGCGGCCGCGCCGTTTTCAAGCGCCGTGAACACAATGCCCTTGTAGAACAGGTCCAGCTTGTTGCCGGTGATCTTTCTTATCAGTTTCAGCATGACGGCACCGCCTTTTCCGTGGCCAGCACCCACTTGCTGAAGGGCGCCGCGTTCTTCCAGATGCGCTGGTATTCGGAGTTCTCCCACAAAAGGGATTCGTGAGTGCCGCTGCCAGCCAGCCGGCCGTGGCTGAAAACCAGGATCTGGTCCGCGAAAATGGCCGTTGAGAGCTTGTGTGTGATCAGGATCAGCGTCTTCTTGCCGGCCAGGGCGCGTATGGCTCTGGAAATATCCAGTTCGTTCTCCGGGTCGGTGGAGGACGTGGCCTCGTCCAGAACCAGGATCGGGCTGTCCTTGAGCAAAGCCCGGGCGATGGAAATGCGCTGCTTCTCGCCGCCGCTGAGGTGCACGCCTTCCTGACCGATCTGCGTGTCGTAACCGTTGTCGAGCGCTTGGATGAAGTCGTGCGCCTGCGCCAGCTTCGCGGCCTCGATTACTTCTCCGTCCGTGGCCTCCGGGCGGCCAAGCTTGATGTTTTCCGCCACGCTGGCCGACTGGATGAACGTATCCTGGAAGACGAAGGACACCAGTGACATCAGCTCTTCCAAGGGAATATCCCGGATATCCTTCCCCCCGATGCGAATCGCGCCCCGTTCCACGTCCCAGAAACGCAGCAACAACTGCGCGGCCGTCGTTTTTCCGGAGCCGGACTCACCAACGAAGGCGTGTATCTTTCTCTCTTCCAAGGTCATCGCGACGTCGTTAAGCGCGTCGTCTGCGGTAGTTGAGCCGCCGTAGGAAAAGCCCACGCCTTGGAACACCACGTCAAAACGGTCTGGAGACACGGGCTGCGCGGCTACTGTGAGCGGCTCCGCCGTCAGCAGTTCGTCGATCCTGCGCATGCCCTCGGAGAGAGAGGAAAGGAGGCTGCTTGAGGTGTAAATCTGCTCCAAGTGCCCGACCATGGCGGTGGCGAGCATGAAGGCGAACAGCCACAAAGCCGGATCAAATTCGCCATCCTGCAGCAGCCAGACGGCGCACGGCATCAGGAACAGGATGGCGCAACCTATGCCGATTCTGAAAAGCACGAAGAACGGCGTTGTGTCCCGTACCCACCCGGACGTTATTCTGACCTGGTTCTGGATGGCGTTGTACAATGAAAGATACGATTTCATCGTGATGTTGAATATTTTCACGATGGGCATGCTTTTTATGTATTCTACAATCGCCGTGTTCATTTTTTCCAGGTTGTCATGAAACGCTTTCATCTTGGGCGTTTGTATCCTGTGTATCGCGGCCAGCGCGATCCAGGCGAGCAACAGCGGGATGAACACGCATATCGTGATGGGAACGCTTTGCGGTATGAGGATGCCGAAAATGATGAAGGGAACGGCCAGAGCCCTGGCAAGATCAGGAACATGGTGGGCGATGAATATTTCCAGGTTCTCGATATCTTCGCCCATGATCCTGCGGATCGCGCCGGACGAGCGCGCCGAAAAAAAACCTAGCGGCAGGCCGCCCATGTGCGAAATGATGTTCCGGCGCAACTGCCCGTAAATGTGAAAAGCGACCGCGTGCGCGAGCATCCAAGATATGTACTGCAGGACATAGCGCAACGCGATGGCGGCCAGAGCCGCGGCGGGCAGTTGCCAGATCGGCTCCGACAGCGATTGCCCCTGCAAAAGCGGGACGGACATGCGGTAAAAAACCCACAGCGGGACCAGACCGGCCCCACCGCTCAATATGGACAGCAAAACGGAAAGAAAAAGAAAGCTCCGTCTGCCCTGGGCCAGACGATACAGCCACTTGAGCGCCAGTATGTTTCCTTGCAGCATAGACTCTCCAAAGTCGGTTGCGCCACGGGTGCGCCGGACTTTGTGGGCTCATGTCGCAAAGGCAAGCCGTACCGCTCGAAGCACCCGTCAATTCATTTCAGATGCCCGTGAGAGTAAACGGCTATGCCTTTGGAAACTAACCGCGCAGGGAGTGAAAACAACGCCTGGCGGAATGCGTTTGCCGGAAATCTCCGGCCTGATATAGTTACAGGGCGAGCTGCCGGGCGCCATACGAGAGTTCAATGCGGCTCTCCGAGGACGACAGGAATTCATGCGGGTTCACGCCGAATTTGGCCCGGAAGATTTTCGCGAAATGGCTCAAATTGGAATACCCCACGGAAAAAGCGGCTTCCGTTACGTTCACCCGGCGTTCCCACAAGAGCTGCCGCGCCGTTTCTAGGCGCTGATCCGCCAAGTACTTGTATGGAGTTGTGCCGTACACCTGGCGGAAGCCGTTCTTCAGCTTGAACTCATTGACACCGACCAGCTTGGCCAGTTCCAGAATGGACGGCGGGGATTCCAGGTTTTCGTCCAGAATGGTCTTGGCCTGCCACATCCTTTCATAGTCATCGGCCATCAGGTTGACGGCGGCCGTGGAAGAGGCCGTATACGTATGGCGGTCAGCGGAGAAGCGGACGTGGGAAATCAGTTCCAGCACCTTGCCTTCGAGAAACAGGCATCTGGTCTTGCCCAGGAAGGGGCACATTAGTATCTGGTGGAGTGCAACCTTCATTCCGGCGGTGATGGGGCCGACCAGTTTGTACACAATATCGCCCTTGCCCGAGGCGCTTTTATCGATCTGGTCGGACAGGGGGATATCGAAAAACGACCGGAACGTGTCCAGGGGCAACAAAATTCCGAGCCAGCAAACCGGCTGCTCGTCGATATATTCCATAGCGCCGGCGCAGTCTCGATAAAAGCAGATATACGACTGGTCGTGGCCGGATTCCAGTATCTGCGGCTTGGGACGGCTCGGAAGCACGCAACGTATCGCGCCGCCCAAGTTGAATCCCACCTCGACCATCGGCTCGTTCTGGGCGGTGAAGTCGTGTGCCTTTTCGTCGTCAGCCCCCGATTTTTGGATCATAAGGTGGATATTTGGGTTGACCGTATGGCATTGTGTGGAAATATGGCTAATTTTGTATGAATTTGGATTACTACTTCCCATATCCGCCTCCTTTAAAGAATAGCAAGAGATTACGCCCGACTGGGTTCGAGCTACCTGAATCTGCCGGCGGCCAGCAGTCTTGATGGCGCCCAAAGGCCGCTGGCAAGTCACCTGAACGGCATGTCAGCATGGTTGCGCGGGTACATGAGTGAGTGTGGCGGGATTGAAAAACTCTGTCGACGGTGGGACGCGTGCGGGCCGAACAACCTTATCAACCAAAGCGAGCAATCGTTTTCCATCACACGGAAGATGCGAGGAAGAGAAAGAAAGAGCATCAATCTAACGAGAAGACCGGTATCACTCATACAATATGCCATGCTGCTGAAAATTCTGCTGGAGTACTTTTTCCAGAAGAGTGCTTGTCAATTAATATCGATATTGAATTTCATTGTCAAATAATAAATTGTTCATAGCGCAATCTACCGCTCCTAACAGCTGAAACGATGAAGCGTGCAATCGAAATAAAAAAAGTAAAACAGCTGGTTATATCCTGTTTCAGCGCAGGGTGAACTGATATGGGATCATCACGAGCGTATTGACCGGCTGCCCGTTGACTTTTCCCGGAAGGAAACGCGTTTTTCTAGCCGCTCTCAGAGCGGCGTCATCAAAAACGCCTTCAGGAGAGGAGGAATGAATGGCGCAGTTTTGCGGCGAACCTGAGGTATCAACGACAAGACGGACAACGACCATGCCCTGGATATTCCGCCTCCTGGCTCCAGACGGATATTCCGGCATGGCTCTACGAGAAATGGTGGGACGCTGATCCACGGCATCCTCAGCATAGGCGCTCAACCCACCGACCATGCTCGGCCCGCGCCGTGCCGAACCGCCGCCGCTCCCTGTCGGACCTTGCGCCCGCGTGGTCTGATCCGTGGGGGCGGCCTTCTCTCCTTTGCTTTCCGCGCTTCTTTGTGGTTCCGGCTGTTCCTCACGCCGTGCCTGCTGTGGCTTGGGCGGCTTGGAAGGGGCCGGTTTCGGGGGCTTCACCGGCGTCGGCTGAGGCTGAACGACCGGGACCGGTTTTGGAGGAGGCGGGGGCGGTACGACAGTCGTTTCCAGTGTCGGCTCTGCCACGGGCTGAACCGACGGCTCCAAGGGGCCGGGATTCTCCTGCATGACTGGCGCACAGGATGCCTGAGCCGGAGTGAATTCCGCGAGGGAAACGCGGTAGATCTTCTCCTCCGGCGGCTCGCCGCAGTCCGATAAAAGGAAGCCGGACGCCACAATGGAGCCATGCACGAACAGGGAGAACAGAACAGGCAGGGCGCGGCTCATTGGGCGATGGCTCCCGCCGCCGGATCCGGCCCGGTCGGGGCACGGGAGTCGCTGTCAGACGCCGCGCTGGGCTGCGATTCCGCCATCATGCCGAGGTTGGTTATGCCGGCGGCGCGGACACGTCCCATGACCTCCATGACGGCGCCGTAGGGAACATGCTTGTCGGCCCGCAAAAAGAGTTGTTTTTCCGGGAGCGCCACGGCGTGTTTGAGCACGGAATCCAGATCGTCCAGGGTTGTGGGGCATTCATCCAGAAACAGCGCCCCGTCGTTTTTGATGCTCAGAATCATGTGGTCATCTTCGGTGGGGAGCACCTCTGCCGCCTGCACCTGGGGCAGCTCCACATCCAGCCCTTCGGTCATCATGGGAGCCGTCACCATGAAGATCACCAGGAGCACCAGCATGACGTCCACAAAGGGCGTGACGTTGATGTCCGCCACAAAATCGTCGTCTTCACGAACGCCGGCCATGACTTACCCCTTTTTCCCGGCAAAGCTGATTCCATTGGGGTGGCGCGAACTTTCATGCTGCAGCCGATTCAGCAGCATACCCGCGAAGTTGATGCAATCACCTTGGATGAGGGACAAACGGGCCTTGAATATATTGTAGCCGCAGGTGGCGGGGATCGCCACGAACAGGCCGACCGCGGTCGCGATGAGCGCTTCCGCGATGCCCGGCGCGACTGTGGCCAGGGAGACGCTTTTCATGGAAGCGATGGACTGGAAGCTGTGCATTATGCCCCAGACCGTGCCGAACAGACCGATGAACGGGGCGGTATTGGCGGCGGTAGCAAGCAAAGCCAGTGAGGATTTGAGCCGGGACATCTCTTCATCTATGCCCTGGTGCAGGGCCCGGCGCACGTTGTTGTCGATCAGCCTGTCCGCGTCGCCGGTGGCGTTGATACGGTTAAATTCCTTCACGGCCCGTCCGGTGATGCGAAAGAGAGGCGATATGGAATCCCCCTCAAGCACGGGTAGCGCGGCATCCAGCACCCCGGCCTCTTCAAACCGGGCGGCTCCGGCCACCACTCTCCTCCGCGCCGAACGCAACGTCGCCCATTTGCCGGCCATGTAAGCCCAACTCGCGAGTGACATGACGAGAAGCAGGGCCATGACGAATTTGGAAACAATCGTGGCTTCAAGCACGGCATGCAAAATGGTATTCATTAAGCTCCCTCCGAAGATGTCGTCCCGTCATTATTCGCGAGAGATTCTTTTATAAAAATCTGCCTACGGATCAATGAATTCATATAGCCGTCTTCTTTGCGCACCAATCCTTGCGACTCGCACATCTCTTTGTAGGTATTGTTCCAGTTGTCCTTGTCTTTCTGGCCCCAACGGCAGAAGGGGTAGAACAAAACACCCCATAGGCCGAGCCGGGGTTTTCCCCAATCCACGAGCAGAAATCTCCCCCCGGGTTTCATCAGACGGCTGGCCTTGCTGATGGCGATGCGGCGCACTTCCGATTTCGCTTCATGCAAAGCCATGCACGTCATTACAAGGTCAAATGTTTCATCGGGAAAGTCGATTTCATCCATGGAGGCCACGCTGAAATGAAAGCGTCCCGGATATACTTTCTGGCGTTCTTTCGCGTAGCCGACTTGCTTCATGGCTAGGTCAACACCGAAAAACTCGCTCTCGGCGGACGAAATTTCCGCCAGAGCAAAGCTCAACCGTCCCGTGCCGCAGCCCAGATCCAGGGCTTTCATGCCGGAGGCAAGTCCCAGTCCGTTTACGGCGCTTCTGTAGAAGGCCTTGCCCATGCCGAATAAAGAAACGCCGGACTCGTATTTTTTTCCAGAGAAAAATTCGTTAAAGGAATTCCCTTTGTCGCTATTCATGTAAGCTCCCCGGTTCCGCCGCTTTCCAGTGGCGCGGCAATCAAAATGTGTATTCGCAATTGATACTGAAACTTCTCCCTAGGTTAATGGTGTCGGAACCGACCAAAGTTTCATTGAACATATTGGACACGGCCGCTCTTATTTTGAATCCGTCGCCAAGTTCCTTCCAGGCGGAAAGGCCGACGGATGTGTAGGGAGCCGTTTTTTCAGGCGTCATTCCAAGAACATACTGCGTATTGAACTGGGAGTCGGTGTACGTCCCGAAGAGGGAAGCGCCGAACCTCCAGTCAGGGTTGTCGTAGTTCACCGATGCTGACACGAAATGGCGCGGCACGTCTTTCAAGCGTTCCCCGGTGGTTTTATTTCTCGCCGATGTATATGTGTAGCTGGAACTCAACTTCCAGTTGTCGGTTATGAAAAAGTCAAAAGCGGATTCAATTCCGCGCACTCTCGCTTCATCAACATTGCTGTATGTTGTGACAGGCAGGCCGTTGATGGTGTAATCCGCGGGCACATTGACGATCATGTCGTCCACCTGCATATCATAATAGGTGGCGGACAGTCTGACCTTTTTGTCGAACAGGAACTGGTCGGCCCCGATTTGCCAGGTAAGGGATTTTTCCGGCTTCAAATCCGGATTGGAAACACCATACAAGGTGTACATGTTGATCGGAGAAGCGTGCGTCTGGAGCGGTGACGGGGCTTTGAAGGAGCGCCCCACGGAGGCGCGGAAGGTGGTGTCCTGCCAGGGACGGTACATCAGGCTCAGCTTGGGATTTATCTCCTCGCCGTAATCGTCGTTGTCGTCGAAACGTGCGCCGGGGATAATCGTCACTTTACCGTCAAAGAGTTCCCATTCCAATTGCGCATATAGACTTTTCGTATCCCGATGGGCAGCGCTGATAGTGTCATCTTTGAAACTTTCACGCAGGAATTCCCCGCCAAACACCATGCGGAGATTCTCCAGCCCGGAATACGTGTATTGCAGGGAGGCGGAATCATAGCCGACCTTTGATTCCGGGCTGCCATACATTGGGTCATCTATCTCAAGCGTCTGGCGCTGGGTATAGGTGTCAAAGTGGAATGAGTGCGCGGAGTTGGGTTCAAACAAGACCGAAGCGAACATTCGCGGGGAGGTTTCCTTATTCACGGCTGTTTTGTCGCCGTTCTCCTCATGCCAGTAGGTATATTCCGCACCCACATTCACGCTGAGTTCCGGAACGACTTGCCAGTCGATTTTTCCGTGTACGGTATTTATCTGGGTATCGAACTTTTCCCATTTGATGCCGTCGTTTTGCTGGTGGTCGATGAAAAGCATCGCGCCCATGTTTTCAAAAATATTGCCGGAAACCAGGGCATGGGCCTGCATCATGTTCCTGTGCACGTCTTTGGGCGTCTGGTGATAAAAATCACGGCCCTTCACTTCATACGAAGTGTACCCGACTCCCGCCGAAGTAGGCGCATCCGACTTCTTGGTAATGATGTTCAGCACCCCGACCATGGCATCGCTGCCATACAAGGCGGAACTCGGGCCATTTACCACTTCGACCCGTTCTATCAAGTCAAGGGGTACGGCGTTTACGTTGTGGGCACTACCGGCCCCGTTCATGCCCCCGGCGCGAAAGCCGGTGAACACCCGCCGCCCGTCAACCAGCACCAGCAGGTAGCGCGATTCGACATTCAGGCCGCGCACAGTGTTTTTATAGCCCATGGCGCCGGGTATGTTGGTCTGTTGTGAGAAGTTGAAGCCGGGAATCGAATCAAGCAGCTCGGATAGCGTGCTGGCGTCGGAAGCGGCTATCTCCTCGCTTGAAATGACATATGTCTGCACGGGCGCGTCGGAAAGTTTGTGTTCCGTTTTCGTGCCGGTGACGACGATTGGGTTCATCATCAGCGGGCCGGGCTTGGCGGCCTGTTCGGGGGTGGTTTCGGCATTGGCAGAATTGGCTATGAGCAATGACAAAATAAATCCGCAGATAATGTTTCTTTTTGCTTTCATTTTTGCCCCAGTTTGTCTATTTTATACTAGGGGCTTATTTCTCACCTCTGGCAGGCCTTGCGCCAACTCTGGAAGGAGTTTTTTGGATGTTTTCCAGATCCTTCCGGAAACCAAGCCGTTTTTGCTGAATTTTCTATGTAAAAACGGACCTTATATCCCATCATTCCTGTTGAGCCTGCCATGCTCTTTGCGGCGCGCATTCAGCCCATTCCAACGGATTGGCGTATGTTCCCGCACTCAAACGCTAACGCACCGTGGTTCACTATGAAGCCACGGTGCGTTTTGCATGTTAAAGAAAGCTCCTGATAGCAATGGGATTTCCAGGAATTTTTCATCCTTTTGTCGGCAGTCAGCTATCTCCAGGGAGGTGGCCCCTTGGCCTGTCCGGCAACCAAGGGCTTACTTAACATTGATTGAGGGATTGGCTGAGAGCCTGTCGCGCCATGTCCATGTGTGCTAGAGGGGGAATGGGCAGGATTACACCCTGCCGGCAGTAAGGCATCAACGCCAGTTTGAACATGTAATTATGTAAAATCAACATATTATTGGAAAACATCAATTCCTTCTCGCATCGAAATTACTCCATTGCACATTAGCAATAATCCAGGAAAGGAGGCATATATAAAACTATAGTAGATAGCAAAATTTTCACATCAAACTAAATTGGCGAATCTTTATTCTACAAAACAAAGCAATGAAGAGGGTGCAGGCGTGTTCTCGCATAAAGCTGCCAATATATGGGATACTCTTTATGGAGCGATAGCCAGAAGTGAATCAGATGTCATCTGCAAATTATGGAATAAAGAAACAGATTCATCAAGTTATGGCAAGGCACTGGATATAGGTTGTGGCACTGGCAGGTTTTTTATCCCCTTAGCCCAAAGCGGATGGGATATGACTGGTGTTGATTCCAGTGAAGCCATGCTGTCCGTTCTGAAACAAAAGATGAAGAAGTATAAAATTGAAGGTGAAACGATCCATAGTGACTTTTCATTGTTCAAAAATGATAAACAATTTGATTTAGTATTGGCATTTTTCTCGGTTATATACACGCTAACAGACAAAGATATGTATTCATTATTCCGCAAAGTGCACGAGGTTATGAATCCTGGCGGCCTGTTCTTGGTGAACTTCTTCAACTGTTACGAGTTCTGGAACAAGAAAGGATGGAACGCGAGCATGGGAAGGATTTTCAAAAGCGGTCACCTGAAAGTCAACTATGCCAGTACCCCTGTGGATATGCTCAGGGGGATTGCCAACACGGAAGACATGCGGCTGCTCAGTCACAACGGGAAGCTGGCTTCCGACGCCAGTATCCGGCCCGTCCGCTATCATTCCCTGAACAGCATGCGGTTATTCATAACATCCGCCGGATTTGAGAACGTCACGTTCTATTCCGGATTCAGCGACAAGAAAATTGGACCTGAAGACACAAGGGCGACGGTCATTACAGCGGCCGCAACCCGTACTTGAGGCCACAACACAACAATGAACGGCATACGTCATCAAAAATAGCATATGCCGTCATATAAATTCGGCGCATCTTTTCACCGTAACTCAAAAGGAGCACAAAAATGCAAAACGAAATGCTCAACTACGAAGTGATCGATCTGGAAGACATGGAAGACATCAGCGTCCCGCTGCATTGCAACAACAGCGGCTCCGGCGAATAACGCCCGCTCCTTCGGGAGTACAAGTCGAAACATGAGCTTATCCTCGCCATCGCTGCCTAGATCCGTCAATCTGAAGCGATAGTGACAACCCATGAAAAGATGCGCCGATCCTCAAACTCAACGTAAGGGAGTATATATGAAAGAAAGAAGCGTTGAAAGCACTTTCTCAGGCCCAATTGCGGAGATGTGGGACGATATTTTCAACCCCGCGGCCGAGAAGGAAGTGAGCTTTTATCTGAATCAATTCAAAGGGACGCCCTTACAAGGGAAGACGCTTGATATCGGTTGCGGCACCGGCCGCTTTCTTCTCCCGCTGCTTAAACAGGGGCACCAAGCCGTCGGCATCGACTCCAGTGACGCGATGCTTGATGTGTTCCGCAGGAAAGCGCAGGCCGCCGGCATCGAGCCGGACGTCAGGCACATGAGCTTTGACGGCTATCCGGATTCCGGTCCCTTTCAGGGCATCGTGGCTTTTTACGTCATTTTCTATTTCCTCAAGACTGACGAACTGCGGGCTTTCTTCAAAAAGGCGTTCTCCCTTCTTTCACCTGGCGGCCTGTTGCTGTTCAACTACTACAATCCATTTGAAATCTGGGAACCGAAAAAATGGGGTTACCCCAATACGTATCCCTACGAGTGGGGATTTGGCCGCGTCGAATACACGTACACCCCCGTGGACTATATCCGGGGCATTGCCGAGATGCAGGAATACAGCATGGTCAGCAAAGACGGCGTTCCCCGGTTTGACTACAAAACGCGCCATGTTCGTTTCTATACCATGACCGAATTGCAGCTTCTGTTGGAAGACGTCGGTTTTTCCGACGTCCGTACCTTCTCCGGCCTCGTCGAGAATCCGGTGCGAGAAGAAGACCTCAGGGGGTACTCCCTGTACACGACGGCAAGGAAGCCCTGACAGGCATGGGGGAGAGGAAGGATGATCACACCAAGAGCGTTATTAAGGGAGAAGGTTTTTCTTATTGATGAAAAATTCAAAATCCCTTCCGGAATGCCCGAATCGCTGAGCGCGCTTTACCATGAGAATACCAAAATGTACCCCAGCGATGTCCGGCCTTGGCTGGTGCCGCTTACTCCCCCCGGCCTTTCGGCAATGTCGTTGAAAACATTCTTCCAAAGAAGCGCCCAAAGCTTCAAGGCATACGATGGGTATCCCGCCATCCGCCTTATTGAAAAGGGTACGGATGCGGACCTGAAACCGGCCAGCCTGTGGGACGTGATCGTGCGGCGCCGCTCCGAACGCCGGTACTCATCAACGCCAATCGAAGCACAGGCCTTGTCGAAAATCTTGGGATACAGCTACGGACAGACGGGCGGCTTTGAGGCCGACGGCAATCAGCTATCGCTCAGGGCGGCTCCTTCGGCCGGCGCTCTGTATCCTCTGGATATTTATCCCCTGGTGAGTAACGTGTCCGGAATCGAAAACGGGCTCTATCACTACAACGTACGGGATCATTCCCTTGAATGCCTGCGGCCGGGCGACTTTTTACAGGAAGTATATCCCCTGGTTCAGCCCAGCAATAATGAGTGGCTGGCCATGGCAGGGGCCATACTTTTCATCACCGCGACATTCAAGCGCAACCAACTGAAATATGGCGAGCGCGGCTACCGCGGGATCCTTCTGGATGCCGGGCACGTTTCGCAAAACATCCTGCTTTCGTCTGTGGCGCTGGGCTGCGGCGCTTGCGTCGTTGTCGCATGCCTTGATGACCCTATAAACGACTTCCTGCAAATAGACGGCGTGGAGGAATCCGTTCTCATGGCTGTCAGCATTGGAAGCACGGACATGGAGACAGACCATGCAGAGTAGAACGGACGATATGCCCGGCAAACCGGTGCTCAATATAAGCTACCATGTCATCCCCATGGATGGCGACAGGGTTCAGTTTCGCAAAGCGCATGATGTTTTTGTCATCAAAAGGCCTGGCCTCCTGGAGCTTGTGCGCGATCTTTTTCCTCTCCTTGACGGGCGCCCGCTGGAAGACGTCATTGACCAATTGCAGAAAAAACATTCACGGGAGAGCATCCTCGGCCTGCTGCAACGCCTGGCGCAACGGCATGTGGTCAAAGAGGCTGTGGAAGAGCGCGATGACCTGTCAAGCATGTCCAGCGTACAAAAGCTGTATTATTCCCAGTTCACACCGCAACCGGGCGCTCGTCTGGCATGCCTGGGCAACGCCCTGATCGCGATTCTGGGGCTTGGCCCGCTTGGCGTCTCCGTGGCGACGTCCCTTGGCCGCTCGGGCGTTGGCGCTCTTCACGTCTCGGATCCGCTTCCCGTGACCGGCGACGATGTATTGTTGAGCGGTTTTTCCTCCGCGGACATGGGAACATCCCGCGAAGAGGCGTTCCTTGATAAAGCCAGAGCGGCGCTTCCCGGTAGCCAGTGGAAAGCCCTGCCCGGCCTGGCCTTCGAGCGCGGCAAATACGACTACATTGTCGTTTGCCTTGAAAAATACCAGCCCGATATTTTAGAGCGCATCAATACCCTGAGTATGGAATCAGGAACGCCATATACCTGGTGCTGCCTGGACTGCCATTGCGGAACAGTCGGCCCCACTGTGCTGCCTCATGAGACCGCCTGCTTCCGTTGCTACACGACTAGGACCAGGGCAAATGCCGATTACCCCGCGGAGTTGCAAGCCTTTGAGGATCAGTTGAGAGAGCAAGGGAACCCGACCGAATTTGGATATATGCCTTCGCATATCCAGATACTGGCAGGGCTTGCCTCCTTGGAAGTCGTGAAGGACCTGAGCGGCCTGACGCCTCCCTTGACCTACAATGCCCAGTTGGAAATCAACCTGCTGAACATGGAATTCGCGCTCCATCCGGTCCTGAAACTGCCGCGATGCTCTGTCTGCGGCCGCCTTCTTTCTTCCGGCGCTCCGGTTCGTCCCTTCAAGGAGCGGACCCCATGAGCCGTATCGCGCTTGGCCATCACCCGATGAGTAGTTCTCCAGGTGGGCTCCAGTCCCATCTGGTCAGCCGGAAAACCGGCATTCTCAAAGGGCTGCACACGCTTTTCCGAGCCCCAGCCGAACCGCGCCTGCATGTGGCCATCAGCGAGCTGACGGACTCCCGCCGGTATCTTGAATGCTATGGGGAAGTGTCCGGCACAGGGGTAGGGCTGACGGAAGAGCGGGCGCTGATGTCCGCTATTGGAGAGGCCGTGGAGGCTTACTGCTCGTATGATATCCAGCAGCCCTTGACTCTGGCCTCATACAAGGAAATTTCCAAAAGTGATCCCCACGCGGTTTCCCCGCATGAACTTCCCTTGTATTCCGCTGCCCAATATGAGCAGTCGGGATTTCGTTTTCGGCCCTTTATCGAAGATGCGATTGTACGCTGGGGAAAAGGGGTATCCGCCATCTCTGGGGCAGAGCGCAGTCTGCCCGCCGCTCTGGTCTATATTTCTTACTCTCCCCTCGAAAACGAAACACCTATATGCCACACCATCTTCGGCGGCATCGCCAGCGGCACTTCCTATACCGCGGCTCTGCTTTCCGGCCTCTATGAGGCTGTTGAGCGTGACGCCATGATGATCTGGTGGCTGGGGCAACTGCCAATGGCAAAGGTCACGCTCTCTCCTGACAGTTGGCTGGGCGAAATATTCGAGCGCTGCTTTGCCTGCCAGGGTCTGACCTTTGAACTTTGGCACATCACCATGGATATTCCCATTCCTGTCTTTTTCGGCCTGGTAACGGACACGGCGAACAACGCCATCGCCGGGGGATTCGGCACAAACCTGTCGCCTGAGGTTGCCGCGCTCAAAGCGCTGTTCGAATGCGTGCAGAACCGGCTCGGACAATTGCCCCTGAAGTGGGATTGGGGCAAGGCGCTTTACAATGACAGAAAGAAAAAGAATATCTTCGCTCTTGATGCTCCGGAAGCTTCCCGCCAGTTCTCCCACATGATGGATCTGAACAACAACCTTCAGACGTATCTGGATCCTGAGGCCCACCACCTTTTGGATGCCATCCGATCCGGGACCATGGAAACAGCTTTGACGGAGATCCCGAATCGTTCTTCCGGACGCGCTGAGCAGGATTTGAAAACCTGCCTCGGTATGCTGCAACAAAGGGGCTTTGATGTAATCGTAACCGACCTGACGCATGAAGATGTGGCGGATCTTGGCTTCGTTGTCTTGCGGGTGTCCATTCCAGGGCTCGTTCCAAACAGCGTTACCGCTTGGCCTTATCTGGGAAATCCCAGACTCTACCGCGTTCCCTGCCACATGGGCTTTCCGCCGAAAACGGAGGGGGATATGGCCAGAATCCCAATGCCATATGCCTGAGGAGGTGAACGGTGGTAAATCTGCTCATTCCAACAACGGCTCTTTACCCCGAATCGGGGCTGCGTAGAGTCCTGGACCCCAAAACTGGCATCATCAAGACGCTTGGCCGCCTGTTCCGGAACCCCGGCGAGCCAACGCCGCACGTTGTCATGTCGAATATTACGGCGTTTCAGCGCTTCAGCGGCAATAAAGCCGATTTTGCCGCAACGGGAATGTCTCTCTCACAAGAACGGGCGTACTGGTCCGCTGTGGGGGAATCCGTGGAGCGTTATTGCGCCGCGCTTTCCGATTTTCACGAACTGGTGTTCGGTTCATACGACGACTTGGCCGGTTCCGGGGATGAGCCCCTGCATCCCGATACGTTCACGCTGTTCCAGGAGCAGCAATATACGCAAACGGACTTCCCTTTTTCCCGTCCCACGCCCCGGCATTGCCTCTCATGGGCCCGGGGAGAACGGCTGGAAAGCCGCGAGCCCGTCCTTGTGCCGGCCGGGCTGGTTTTCAACCAGTTCCGCCCGGAGAAGGACGAAATACGCCTGTGCCCGGACATCCACCCCGGAGTGGCCAGCGGTTTTTCCCGGGAGCAGGCGATACGCAACGCGCTCCTGGAGATCATCGAGCGGGACACGATGATGATTCATTGGTTGAATCTCCTGCCGGTAACAGGAATCGAGGCCGACGATGCGTTCCGGGAGTTAATCCGCGACTGCGGCATTCCCCCGCACCTGAGCCTGCACTTGGTCTACCTTCAGAACGATTTTGCCGTTCCCTGCATTTTCGCTCTGCTGCTGGACCGCGCAAACGGCCTCCTGGGAGGGGGCTGCTCGGCGGGATTCTCCGCGCAATGGGCTGCCAGAAAAGCCGTATGCGAAGCGATTCAGATTCTTCGTCTGAGCCGCGAAGTGCAGCGGGGAAAAGAAGGCAAGCTCGCATTCAAGGCCGGCGCCATTTTACCGGCGTTTCTGGATCCGGCCGCCAGAAAGAAACTGCCCATGACCCAGTTGCTTTTCAACCTGGGGTATTACTTGGACACCTCCAACTGGAATATCCTGCGCCCGCTCATATCTCCCCGGCGGACAATCAGCCTTCTCGACTGTGAGCAAAGCGCCCCGAGCAACGAATACGGCAGTTTGATCAGTCGGTTCGTAGCGGTCGGCCTTTCACCCATCTGCGTGGAGCTGACCACGCCGGACGTCGCGGACGTCGGCTGGCTTGTTTTCCGAATCGTGGCGCCGGGCGCCGTACCGAACCTGGCAACGCTGTACCCTCCGCTCGCCGCCGTCAGATTGGCCACCGTCCCCGGCAAGCTCGGCTTTTCACCGCGCCGGGAGCTGAATTTAAACCCCATGCCTTATGCGTAACAAAAGGAAGGACACATGACTCCCACAGTGCTTACCGTCAATCCCGGCTTCGGGGTACTCAAAAAGCAGGCAGATGCGCTGCTCTTTTCCCTTTACGGGGAGGTAAAGCTGTTGCGGGGGGCTGTCCGGCTCATTGACCACATTCTCGACAACGTGGATGAACACCGGATGAAGCCCGAGCTTTTGCAGTTTGTCGCGCAGAGCTATCCGCAAGATGCCGCGGCAAAAATCTTGGATCAGATGATTGCAATCGGCATTCTTATGGAGGACGGCTACTGTTTGGGTGCCGCGGAAACCGATGCACGGCAGGGCATTGCGCAACGGTTCGGTTGCCTGGGAAGCGGAAGGCTCGCGGAAGCCGTACAGTCTCTGGCGGAGCCGTTACCATTTATCCGCCTGGACGATGATGCCCGAACGGAACCTTCGGGAACTTCCGAGTTGGCGGATCTGGCCGCATGGACGGCTTTTTTCGAAGCTCGCCTTGACGCTCAATCGTTGTCCGCTTTGGCGGTCTGCCCTGAAAACATGAATTATCTGAAGCTATCCGCCTTGAACCGGGCCTGCATCACGCTGCGCCTTCCCTGGGTTCTGGGATACTTCAACGGCGGCAGCCTCATACTCGGGCCAACGGTGATCCCTCTTAAAACACCATGCCTGGAGTGCCTTTCCGAACACAGGCTCAGGGCTCTTGATCCGGCGCTGGGAATCGGCCGGGAGGATTTCATGCGCTGCGTGGAAAATCATCCGTTCCCGGCTGGCGAGTCCTGGGAAGGTTCCATCAGGTGGACGGCCTGGCTGATGGTCGAGGAAATGAAGCGGTTGATCTCATCGCAAAGCCCGCCGATGTACATGAAGCGCCAAATCCAGATTCCACGGCTGGCTGTTCCCCAAATGGCGGAAATCCTGTTTGAGCCGATCACCACCTGCCCCGCATGCCAGGGGTTGAATCTCGGGTATATGGCGGCTGCTCCCGCCACTGCGCCCAACAATCCCGGCCGGGTGGAGATATCTCTCAGCCAAAACGAAGTCAGGCATCGCGACAACGGGTTGCGCGCCCTTGACGCGGAGGATGCGAGAGCCATGTTGGACAGGGCGCTGGCCCTGCTCAAAACCACCGTCAATATCAGGCTGTGCCGGGGCGGTATGCTGGACGACATCATTCCCAGCTTCCGATCATCGACATCGACGTTCTACTCGCCGGATCTTCCCTTTACCGTTTACGCGCGCAAACATTGGGGCAAAGGCCTTAACGAGCGACAGGCCTATCTCTCGGCGGGTTTTGAGCTTGTGGAACGCATCTGCTCGGAGTACAGCGGACAAATCGAAATGCTGCAGTGCCCGTACAGCCAGGTGAAGGACCACGCTCTTGATCTGAAATTCAAGGTTGGCAAGCAGTACTACCTCAGAAATGTTGATTCTACAGACATGGACACCGCCATCGACTGGGTTTGGGGGCGGTCAATCCTGCACAATAAAAACGTGCTGGTCCCGGCGAGCATGGTTTTCCTGACCCGTAGCGTTTTCCAGGGAAAGTTCACTCTGAACTTCTCGACCGGGCTTGCCGCAGGCACAACGATGGAAGACGCCATTCTGCAAGGGCTGCTGGAGGTGGTTGAACACGACTCCCGATATATCTGGCAGGCCAATCCCGTGATTACGCCGAGAGTTACCCGCCTGCCCGTGGAAATTCAGAATATCGCCGCGCAACTGCGAGCCTTGGGGTGCGAACTGATTGTCAGGGATCACAGGACGGATCTGGGAATCTACGTTTTCCGGGCCTGGATCGTGCAGCCTGATAATCCTGTGAACTACGCGGCTTCGGGCCTTGGCGCGAGCTTAAACCCGAAAATAGCCCTGTTCCGGGCAATCACCGAGGCAAAGCAGGCTTGGCCGAGCGAGCGTCAGGCCTCGGCTCCGTATTTTGCATCCAAGAGCAACACGGACCTCTTCGGGTACAACACACCCGCCATATTCTGCCATTACCAGGATAACATCACCGAGATAATGACCGGCGGGCCCGAGGTCGCGTTCGACAGCCTCCCGGACCTGTCTACCGGGGATATTTTGCGGGATATCCATGCCACTATGGAACGCATCGTTCGGGAAATTCCTGGGAGCGACATCATCGTGGTGAACCTCACGCGGGAGGTTTTCGGCATCCCGGCCGTCCGCGTGATTGTTTCCGGCCTGCAAAATGCCTCACAGCCGCTGCAGAACTTCCCCGGAGATCGGCTGTTCATCCAGCCTGTAAAGCTCGGATACAGCGACAAGAGACTTTCTTTCAAGGAACTGTACAATGACAATCACCAGCAATGACCATGAATATCCGGTAGTGAACCCATATCTTTCCGTTATCAGATCAACCAAAGGAGAAGCCGTATTCTCGCTGTACGGAAAAATAAAGCGGCTTCGGTGGGAGCAGCAACCCGGCACGCCCGATCTGTTCGAAAATTATGACGCCCATAGGGCGCAACGCTCCCTGGAAAAAGATCCGGGGTTGTCCCAGTGGGAAAAGCGGCTGCTGCAAGCCGATGTTCTGACCTACGATTCACGATGCCCGGAAAAAGAGGTTTTAACGGCAGCCCTTGTTTGCGGAACGGGATATCTGGCGGATCTCGTATGCGAGACCTTGGAAAAACGATACCCCGGCATTGCCGTTCAGCAGGTTATCGGCATGCCCGAGCACGAGGCCGAAACGGATACAGCCGAAGCGGTGACCATCCTATGCCCGGAATCGGCCACCAGGGGGCAGCTCTCCGAGGAAAACCGGAAAAGCATGGAGCGCGGCCGTCCTTTCGGCTTCCTCTATTTCAACGGGCAAAGCCTGGTTGCCGGGCCGGTTGTCATACCGGGCAAAACCCCGTGCTTGGACTGCCTGATGACATGGTTGCGGGATAAGCTGGCCAAGCAGCCGCTGATGCGGTTAGTTGGCGATGAAACCACACGGATCAAAACGGCCGTGCCGTATCAGCCGGCGGTGCCCGAGGCCGCCTTGAGGGCCGTGAATTTGGTGTTGGATCAGCTCGCCGTCGCAGCCGGAGAGCGGGTGAATGCCCTGATGGGGCGCCAGGTCCATGTTCCTCTTGCCGCAGAAGTGGAGGCACAGACCACCAAGTTCGCGCGCAACGCCGGATGCCCGGTCTGCCATGCCGGTTTTGAAACGTTATTCCGTCAAAATCCCGAGGATTTTCCGCCGCCGCCTTCCGCTGTAATCGCCATGAAGGACGTTCCGACCTGCCACACGGATAACGGCTACAGGGCTCTGGACAGTCAGGCGGCCCGCGAACTGGTTGAAACCGCGATTACGCGGATGGGCGCGGAAATCCAGGTGACGAAATTGAATTCAGGCCCCCTGGATCAGGTAATCCCGTCATTCCGGGCAGTTCTGCGCATCCCGGGAAAAGGCAACGACATTCTCGGATTCGGAAAAGGCACGAATAACGAGCAGGCCTATCTTTCCGCCGCGTTTGAAGCCGTGGAGCGGCTCTGCTCCGAGCCGGGCGGGAATATGCCGCTCCTCAGGGCGCCCTGGAGCGCGGTAAAGGAGCGCGCGATAGATGTGCCGAAAAGAATCGGCACGGTCTATTTCTACAGAAACAACGAGCCGTTCACGGAAAGCACGCCCATCGACTGGGTCTGGGGTCAATGCCTGTACACTGGAACGCCTCTCCTCGTGCCGGCGTCCATGGTCTTTGTCGGCCCGACCGGGTTCGCCGGCAAATTTTACAACGCGAGTACCGGAGGCATGGCGGCGGGCACTTCCATGGAAGACGCCGTTCTGCAGGGACTCATGGAGGCCATCGAGCACGACGCCTGGATGATCTGGCAGGCCAACGGGGTAATCTGCCCTGAAATACAAAAGGAGAGCATTGAGGATTCCACAACCCTGGACATCATCCGGGGAATGGAAAGCCACGGTTTTCAGGTGCGGATCAGGTATTTGGCCACAGACGTCGGCATTCCGGTGTTCAGAGTCTGGCTGGTTCAGCCCGATTCCATAGAAGTTTTCGCCTCACACGGCCTGGGCTGCCATCTCAACAAGTATCTCGCGCTGAAGCGGGCGGTGACGGAAGCCAAGCTGGCCATGCCGCAGACCCTGTATACGAAAGAACCCAACACGCGACACATGTCGAGGGGAAACAGGGAAATACTCAACAGCAAGCATTCACTGTTTTACCTTTACCATTTCACACAGACGGATTTGGCGGCGCGGGGAGAATCGCTCTCCATGAGCCAGGTGCCGGATATGACAACAGGCACTGTCGCCGGTGATACTACCAAAGCGTTGCGCTTACTGGCCGAGCGCATTCCCGGCCTTCAGGCGGTTGGGGTCAATCTTACCAACCCGGATCTGGGGATCCCCGTCGTCCGGGTGATCGCCTCCGGCCTGCAACCGCTGTCCCACCCCCTTCAGGCGGTTCAGGAGCGGCTGTTTACCGTGCCCTGCGCCATGGGAATGCGCGATACGCGACTGACCTACAGAGAACTGTTCAACGGGAGGTATCCGTTTTGAAACCTACGGATTTTGACAACTGGATGATCGCGGGCGAAAAGAGCACCGCCTATAGGTTGTTCTGCGAGTCGGTTTACCAGGCCGCCGGTGGCTGCCAATACAACATGGTCGCTCCGGATCAGCGGAAAGCGCTGCTGGCGGCTCTCCCGCTTACCGAGGACATGACCGTCCTGGACGCCGGCTGCGGAACAGGATGGATGTGCCGCTGGCTGCACGAACAAACCGGCGCCCACATGGTGGGCATGGACACCGCGTCCGCTGCTCTGGAAATCGGCGGAAACCAGGCTGCCGCCAAAGGCGCGGAGAATATACGGTTTGTTTGGGGGGATATTCTGTCGCCGCCATTCCCGCCGGCCACGTTCGATGCAGCTATCTGCATAGACTCCCTGCATGCCCAGTTTTTCAAGCAACTTGAACTGCCTGTTAAGAGCCTTGCGGGCGTGATTAAAACGGCCGGAACAATGGCCATATTCTTCAATGCCCTGATCAGCGACGATAGCGAGAAACAGCGCCTTGAGGGGGATAAAACGCACCTTGCGGAGGCACTTTCCACACTTGGCCTTCCTTACGAATACAAAGACCTGTCTGAGAGCGACAAAGGTTTTTGGCTGGCATGCCGGGCTGCCATGCAGGAACTGCGGGAGTTGTTTATCGCCGACGGCATTGAGGACATATATATCGCCGGCTGGAACGAAGCGGAGCAGGCGCTAGACGATATCAGCAGTGAAAGGCGCAGACGCTATCTGTACCTGGCCAGAATACCGGATTAACTCCAATCCTGTTTATTCGTGTGGTGTTTTTGATGACGCCGTACTCAGAGCGGCCGGGAAAATACGGTTTATTCCCGTAAAAATAATCGGAGAAACGGTGAACAGGCTAATGATGACCATCTTCTGGTTCGCCTTGAATTGCCCCTTTTGATGAATTATTTCTGTGGAGCTTTCATTTCCAAAAGCTGGAAAAGGGTTTTGAATGCGAAGTTGAGGAATTCAGTTCTGCTCTGGCCGGTTTTGAACGTGATATAGTCTTCCTTTACGACACTCTTCTCGATGATACCCATCATACTGAGCCATACAACCAGCATTGTTGACTGTATGTTACTGCCCAGCGCAATTTCTTTGGATTCCTGCGCCTTGGTGATCTCTCCTTCTATTGTTTTGCTTACCCCTTCCCAAGCAAAGGAAATCTTCCTGAGGATATCAGTCGCAGGGACGTCCTCGCCGTTTGAGCCTGGGGCGGATATACCTTCATAGTATATCGGGTGGTTGTCGTGAATCTTGATGATGAGCGCGCAGAACCTTTCATAAAAATCGGCAAAACTGCTGGCTTGAGCGGCCTCTTCGCTCAGCTTGTTGTTGAAAAATTCTATGCCTTCGAAAAACAGATGATTAACCAGCTCTTCCTTGCTGCGGAAGTAGTTGTAAATCGTTGTTTTCCTATATTCGGCCGCCTTCGCGATGTCGTCCATCGTGGTCCCGGCAATTCCTTTTTTCTGAAAGGTCAGACGAGCCGATTCCAGAATGTTTCCTCTGTGGAAAGCTGCCATTCTTTCTCTTCTCTTCCCTGCCATTTTATTCTCCTTTGTCATTTGCGAAAAGCTCGTGGCGCGGGCGTGGCCAAAAGCCTTTTCAAGCTCGGGGAGGAGTCTGGTGACGCAGCCTTATGCCCGCTCATTACCTCCAGATTCTGGGGATACCCCTTGATGACGTAGGTATATTTTTTGTGCGACTGTAAGTCCAGAATGTGAACCGATGATTACTAAAAATGAATGCCGCAATGACCAAGGCCTCCGGAGCACTGGAACGGCGGTTGGGAAAATTTGAATTGGCCAATCATGGCACACTGTTTCTTGATGAGGTCGCCGAACTCTCTCCCAAGGCACAAGTCAGCCTACTTCGGGCTATCCAACAAAAGGAAATTGTGCGCGTAGGGGGGAGGAAAAATATTTCTGTAGACATTCGTATCATCACCGCCACCAATCGATGTTTGAAGGAGCTCGTCTCAAAAGGAGAGTTTCGGGCGGATCTTTTTTATCGTCTAAATATGATTACTCTTTATATCCCTCCCCTGCGTGAACGCATAAGAGATATCGAAGCCCTTGTGAATCATTTTCTAAAAAAAATTCGCCAAACCTTTGGTTGTAAAGCAACAAGTATAAGCAAAGATTTCTTGCGAAGGCTCAAGCAACATTCATGGCCGGGAAATGTACGGGAACTTCAACAGATCATTGCCGAGGCAGCTATTATGGAGGATGGTGATATATTAATGGGTTATAGCTTCCACCCTGATTCTGAAATGCCTCACTCGGCAGGAGATGGGATGGACAATAAAAAGTTTAACCTCCGAGAAACACTCATACGAACAAATGGCAACAAAGCACAATGTGCCAAAATTTTAGGTGTTAGTCGGAAAACATTATATCAATGGATTAAAAAATATGGGCTTAATTGACGTTGCGAGCTATACCATAATTTTTTTCCAGCGGTAAAACCTGTAGTCAAGGATGTCCACCCGATGATCTGTACAGTTAGCTAGGGTCAGGACTCATTAATTAAGATAAAAGATAATGATAACAGCCAAGCAGATGGTTGAGAAAAAGGTATGGGCACAGCGGGCATACCGAGTCGCGATACGCCGCCAGTCTTTCAGTTTGCTGAATGTATTGCGTCTTATCAAAGGAAAATGCTCTATTTCTGGTTCTTCGGGGTGGTAGACTGTCATCCCCTTGGCTCTCAGAGATTCCCGCAGTCAACTCGTGTCAGAACCTCCGTCTGCCAGAAACGTACAGGTATCGGAAAGAAGGTGCTGGAGAATGGCTGCACCTTTGTAGTCGTTGACCTGCCCTTCAGGCAGCAAAAGCAGAAGGGGCCGCCCATGCCCGTCACAAACGGCATGAAGTTTGGAGTTTAGGCCTCCTTTTGTTCGACCGATGAGACGTGGAGAATCCTCTTTTTGAGCAGAATTGACGCCATGTGGTGAGTTTTGAGGTGGGTGGAGTCGAACATCAGGGAGCCCATAGATGATGTCGCTGACGACGCGCCTGTCATCCACACGGGGAGCACCGTGAGAACGGGGAAAGAATGGTTTGATACGTTCCAACTGGCTTTCGGAAAGATAAAGCAGGTGCAAGCATGGGAACCTCCGTGCCTCCTGCAATACCCTGGTTTCCTTTCTTTGAAAATAACGAGTCCTGACCCTATCTCTCAGGGCAGTAACTTGCCAAGTTTCTCTAAACTCCTTTTTCTCCAAAGCAGAGGGGGCAAGGTGCATTAACACCCTTTTATACTATAGAGACTTCCAACGGTGTGCGACAAATACGATGAGGGATCCAGCGGGCTTGCTTTCTAGTGTTCCCTCGATATTTTTTTCTCTCTAGTGCGTCGGGCTTTTTGAGCGTTTTCCCTTAATTTCTTCAGAAGATTACCGCAAATTAGTTTTTGTGTTGGAGCATAGCCGCATAGTTTTTTATATTCGTCCACGGAAATACCGTGAGATAATAAATGGTTCGCTGTCAAACTTTGAAATTTTCGACCACACAGGCAGCACTGAACAATATCGACGTTGATAGCCCTTTCAGGATTCATCACTAAATGATACTGATATTTTTTATTTTTCTGGGCCTGATCTTCTAACCTTATTGGCTGTTGTGTAGCTTTTTCTATGCTTAGGGAATCCATTTTTTTCTCAGCCTGGATAAGACAAAACTTGAAAATCATAAATTGTTCAACGATAAAAGGTATAGGTTCTTTAGGATATTTATTTATTAACAGTTTAAAAAGTTCACCATCGCTAATCATAATATCCTCCGAATAAAACATTATATAGCTATTTAATATTATAACATTTTACAATATATATTTAATTATTATTCTGTTATTTTTTTATATTTCTTATATGATTCAAAATCAATAAAATAGAGTATAATGGTTTTAGCTTTCATTAGGATAATGATTGTTTTTTTATCATTATCTATGAATATGTCTTTATTTTTAATAAAATGTGAATCTTTATACTTTTTAAAATTTAGCTCAATATTATTTTTTATTTCATAGTATGTTTTTTCAAAATTATTAGGTTCAATAGAGATACTAAACTCAATAAGTTTATTGTAAAAAAATGAATACAAATCTATATGTATTCCTTCATCAAATACATCTTTTGCAAGCATAGTCTGCACTGGAATACCAAAAATAAGACTCATACTATTTTCAGTAATAGGATATTTTATATTTCGTTCCTTGATAACTTGCTCAATGGAATCACCCCAATTTGGAAATTCACCTAAAGGAGTTTTTTGAGCTTTGCTGTAAGGAATGAATATCAAAAACATTATAACTAAAAAAACACAACATAAAGTGCACTTCATATAAAACTCTCAGTACACGTAATGAATGAGATACATCGTCCAATACAACTAATAAACTATATTATCCATTCTTTTATGAGTTTTGTGTATGACTAACAAACTGCATCAAATGATTAAGGAAAACTAAAAGTACTCGGTAGCAACTTAATAATTATTCATACTGACGAGGGGAAGTAGTCAAAGGGCTCCGGCAAAAGTATCCGCCGGAGCCCGAAATCAATTAGAATTTGTACATGAAGGACGCAGTCACGCCCTGTCCGGTCTGGTGTTCGGACGCCTGCACGTTGTAGCCGAGGCCGAGCGATATGTTGTCTTTTTGCACTTCAATGCCGAATACGCCATCAAACGATGTCGTATCCATAACACGGCGCTTCATGGAGTCAGATGCGTCCACGCCGGGGGTGCGCACGTCGATCTTCGCCTTAGTGTCGCCTGCGGCGGGTACCACGGAGAGATCGGCCTGTGGCCTGATCTTCCATCTGGATTCCGTTTCGAAGGACTTGCTCAGATTCACGCCTACAGGGAACTGCCAGACATGCTGAAGGTCGCCGTCGGTATGGAACAGATCGCCGCCCTGATCCAGCTTCGTAGAAAAAGAATCCGTCTTCACGGCCATGTAACGGACACCGACATGGGGCATTACGTCGAGTACGTCAGTTTTAACCATGTACTCGGCCTTGACTCCAGTGGTGAGCACGCTGGAATCCACGTCCGCCTTGAGCTTACCGCCCATGCCGAGTGAGGCCGGGATATCTTGTTTCAGCTCGTTCTTGGAAGCGGAATAGCCAAAATCAGCAACAACATTGATATTATCTGTGCTCCAGCCGCCGTAGAGAGACACGCCCCAGAAGTCAAAATCATTTTTGGTGCTGTTGAAGTCTCCGCGTGATTTAGTATCACCTGTGCCCACGTTGAAGGCGAGGCCGATTCTGCCCTTTCCAACACCGGCACCAAACGTCCAGTCGCTGCCGATTACGCCGCCCGCGAAGTCGGAATTGTATCCGACGTTAAGGCTTCCGGCACTGAAGTCGCGCGCGCGGTTCGCCCCATAGAGGGCGTTGGCCCACAGGTCAAAACCATCTTCATGCAGGCATGTGCCTCTCTGCGCTACATTGGTAGCAAGGGACAGATGGTCCTGAATAGCCCGCGTTGGGGCTTGCGCCACAGCGATGGTCGAGGCCTGCACGCCGCCCGCATATGAGAGTTGGGCAGCACTGTCCAGCGTGGTCACCACGTCCGATTCAGGAAGATACAATGGTTCCAGAGCACGGGAGATGAATGCGACGCCCGGGTTCTCGCTATCCACATCGTTTTTGTTGGAGACGAAGATTTCATCAATGGTATTGGGAATGGATACGCCCGGGAAGACGACGGACGCGCTCTTCAGCTCTGTGGTGACGATGACTTTTCCGTCTGTTCCGTCGCTCCGGATAGCGTTAATCATGCGCCCGGTGACAAGATTGTCTCCGGTCCAGCCAGCGACGTCTCCATCCATTGCGACGAAACCGTCAGTGATCTTATAGGTTTCGCCTATTTTGGCGTTGACAATATACAAGTTGGCTCCGTCGGATACGCTGATGGAGCGCGGGGCAGCGTCCGGCGCGCTGATCATGAAAGAAGAGGCCGCCTTGTCACCGTCCACGACCAGAAGAGAGTTGTCGCCGAAAGCCACGGTGGCACCGCTGTTTGCGGCATCGCCAACGACCAGTTTCGCCTGCTCGCCCAACGTCACATTCTGGCCGAGCGCCAGCATAGCCTCATTGTTTTGCAGGCTTACGCCGCCGCGGTCAGGCATGCCCACGGTGAGTGCGCCTTTGAACACATTGACGTTGCCTCCGAAAAAGTCCTGACCGCTCAGGTTGGTATTTCCGTCATCCTGGGTAAACGTGCCGATGAAATCAGCGACAGTGCCGGAAGTGACGGTCAGATTGCCGAAATTCGTGATGGTTCCGTTGCCATAGAGAGCAATGGGGGCCTCGACGGAAACATTGCCCTGCAGGGCGATGGTGGAAGTGTCTCTGGCCTCAAGGGCGGCGGCGCTGTCATTGCCGAATGCCTTGACCGCCAGCGAGTCTTCTTCAGTTCCCAGGGTCATACTGCTTCCGCCTGTCGACAGGGCGCCGCGAATGAAGGCACCTTCAGAGTCGGCAGAGGCCGTAATGGAGCCACCCGCCAGGCTGAGGCTTCCGCCGGAATCTGCGATGGCACCGATGGACTGGATGAACTTGTCGCCATCATCAAGCCCGCCAGTGACTTTTACCGTCACATCGTCATGCCCCACGTCAAGCTTCGCCCCTTCGCCTTTGGCGCGAATGCCAAGCCCATACCCCGTGCCCTGACCAGCCTCGGCGATTGCCGTGATAGAACCATCGCCTTTGGAGACCACAGCTCCGTCATGCACAGTAATCCCCACAGAAAAAGCATCATTGGGGGATTTTGCGAACGCCGATATATTGCCGTCGCCCAGAGTGGCAGTGGACAGCTTGCCGTCGCCTTTCACAGTCACCGCATAGGCATCCATATTGGCGCGAGCTTCACCAGACAGATCAATATCCAGTTTACCGGTGGTAATCGTATTGTTCTCTCCTGTGGCATAAATACCACGGTGTGTTACGTCAAATCTTTCATTCTCTGAACTGCCTTTTATAATGATTTTTGTATCGTCAAGAGCGACAACATTGTTTTTTGAAGCAGTAAGATCTATGCCAACGGCATGTATGCCTTTCAGAGGATTTTTTACCTCAATTTCAATATTTGTTTTTCCTGCTTTGAAACTGTTATCATTTACACAAAACATGCTTATGCCACTAGCAGATGCGTAATTAGAAATTGTAGAATCTTTTGATATAACATTGAGATTCAAATTATCCATTGTAATATTGCTGTTTCCCTTAAATTGTATTGCCTCTACAGTTGTATGTTTACCTCCTATTGTATTGATATTAACATCATTTTTTATTGTAAGTGATTTAATTTCTTTCATATTTATGGCATTTAATCCACCGTGAGTATAGTCACTTTCCACGGTAATGGTGTCACCGTTTGAAAAGGTGTACATGTACGTTTTATTTTCACCCGTTTTTATAGCATCATATTCTGTTTCTTCTCCGGTGATTCTTGCGGAATATTCCGTAGCCGATGCAGCTATAGCCCCGGTTGCAACAAGAGTTCCCGCCATAGCTAATGATCCAAATACATTCAATAGGTGGCATTTTTTTAATACTGCACGGTATTTGTTTATCAAATTCCCCATTGCGCCTTTCGACATCATAAACTTTGCTCCTAAAAATTTGAGTTTCCAAATAAGCGGTATGAGTTGCAGAGCTTTCATAAAGCTGAAGCGCAAGCCAGCCCGCCTTCAACAATATTTGACACCGTGCGACCCCCAAGAAACCGATTGAAGCTTCCTGCAAAAAACATCTTGCAGGGATATAGGGTAGATGGGGTGACGACAAAAAAAGATGTGGCGAAAAAGTGTACTTTTTCGCCTGTGGGAGAAAACCGTGGAAGGGATGGTAAGATGGCTGCTTTTTTTACTGGAAATAGGAATGGTTTTCTGTTAATTCTGTTTTCAGAGCGAGCGCCAAAAAAAGCATGGCAAAAAAGTACACTTTTTTGCCATGTTATGTTTGATTCTTTGCAAATATGACAGCTCGATAACGGAATGTCGATCGTGGCATGCCACAGCGTCTTGCGGCCTCGGCTGTTGTTATTTCTCCCTTTTTCCACAGGCGATATACTTGTGCGAACATGGAAGGAAGTGGATTTGGTTCGCGGCCAAAACGGATTCCATTTATCTTTGCGGCCGCAATACCTTCCGCTTGTCGTTTCCGAATGTTTTCTCGTTCTTTCTGGGCAACGAATGACAGTACCTGCAAGACTAAATCTGAAATGAACGTCCCAAGGAGGTCTTTGTCGCGCCGGGTGTCGAGTAGTGGCATATCCAGTACTAAAATATCCACTTTCATATCCCGTGTAATAATACGCCACTGCTGTTGAATTTCTTCATAATTGCGCCCTAATCGATCGATGCTTGTGACACAGAGTATGTCTCCAGGTTTCAGTTGTCTGAGCATAGTTCTATACTGAGGACGACGAAAATCTTTGCCCGATAATTTGTCGATGAAGAGATGATTTTCAGCAATACCTTGTTCATACATAGCCATATACTGTCGGCTTTCGTTTTGATCACTGCTGGATACCCGAATGTATCCATAAGTTCTTCCCATTATGCTGTATCTCCTAGTTTTAATGAGTGAAAGCAGTTTCTAAATCGTAATAATTGTGAAGCAGTATACCATTATTATAACTCTGTTGCAGCATGCGTTTTCTAATGATATATTAACAATATTTCTAAAAACATCCCTGTGTTTTTTATTCCTTCTATGGAAATAGGTGAAATATGGCATATGTAATTGCCTAGATCCTAATTGATTGAACCCGTCACTATCAACTCAGGATATTTCAGGCGCGGTAGGCATACTCATGCTTGTGCAGTTATTTCAAGACTGACAGGGTGGATGGTTTTATAAATGGGCAAAATGATTTGCTAGCCTCCCTGAATAGATTTATTTTCAAAGGAAAGAGGGACAGTAAGTGCGGCCAACACCACCGTCCCATCAAGCGGAGTCTCGTCCGGGATGTATTCTTAACTGATAGTCCCTAACAGTTTCAACCTCTGTCAAAAGTGTTTTTTTCTATTGATTTGCTTCTAGCTCAACTCGTCCATTAGCCAGCTAGCCAGCCAGATAAATTATCTTTCGCTTTTTATTCGAAGAAATCTGGCCTTTTGGAATGAAGGGCGTAATCAATGGATGAATGACGCGGGTAAGGTGCCATCAAGTGCAATGAACTTTTATGTGTCTCGTTCAACTCCGATTGTTGATGAGATTCGCCCGATGAACCGGGCAGTTCGCTGCCTTATTCGATCCAAGCCGAGACTTGCCAAACTTCCCGGAACTCCTTATCCTTCAAAACAGAAAGGGCCAGAGTGTTGACGCACTCTGACCCCCGGCATGGGATGGTTCTTTAAGGGCCTCCCCTCCGGTAAAAGGTTCTCGACCTATTTACCCGATGGAGACCCCCAACGGTGTTGACGGCACTGTTGGGGGTCGCTTCATTCCATCGGGTTTGCTTTTAGCTCAGGATTTTACCCATGAGCCAGCTTGCCAGACGGGAGAACGCGCCCCACAGGGCCACTTTCGTCACCAGCCTGAGCAGATGGTACATCCGCCGTTTGCTTGGCAACTTGCCTCCTTTCCATCCCTGCCTGTCTGCGAAGAGGCGCAACGGTATCTCAAGTCAAGACTTAAAGCTTTTCCCCACTTATAGCTACAGAAAGTCATCTAGGTTATTTCAAATCGTCTCTGCATCTTCTTTTAAAGAGGGATGCCACCTGCGTTGAGAAATTAGCATCGCACGTAACACCATTAATAGCTTTCGCATGCACGCAACCACAGCAACTTTATAAGGTTTCCCTGAGGATAAAAAATGTTCAAACCAGTTTCGTACTGTTGAATTCCAGCGCAAACATGGCCGCATAGCACAATAAAGTACTTTTCGTATTTTAGCTCGTCCAGCAGCTATATGCCGTTGCCCTCGGAAACGTCCACTATCTCGATTAAATGGGACCACTCCAACGAGAAAAGCAAGTTGCTTTCTACCTATTCGTGTTATCTCTGGGCACTCTGTCAGAATGGTGGCTGAGACAATTGGCCCTATTCCTGGAATGCTCTGGATTATTTTGTTATCTTGAGCAAATTTTTCATCTTTTTTGACAACTTGAGAAATGGAGGCATCTATTTCTTTCAGTTGAGCCTTGAGAGTGTCCAGTATCGCTTCAATATAATGGGCGTATTGCCCCTCAGTCGATTCAATGTGACATTTTTCTTGCGTAATTAAAAATTGTAATTGCTCCCTGCGAACAAGTAGTGCGGATAATTTTGTTCCGTGCTCAGATTTTGGTGTGTCTGGAATGATGTACCGAGATAGTGCAAATTCGACTAAAATTTTTGCATCAATTGCGTCTGTTTTGCAGAGCTTGTTAAGTGAACGCGCAAAATCTCTTACTTGACGTGGATTTACAACTTTCACAGGAAGAAGCGAGTGATGAAGCTTTTCAACTAACAGGCGATGATATTGTCCTGTTGCTTCCACAATAATGATGTCTGGAGAAATATTTTTCAGATTTCTTATAAGAGTATCAATCCCCCTGTTAGTGTTAACCTCTTGATGTATCGTTTCTTCTGGATAGTAAAAGCAATCAAGAGAATACTTCGAAACGTCAATCCCAATAATACATCGCCTTTTTATTGTTCATCCCATCCTTGTAAATACGGGCTTTATGCCCAAGCAACGGTTCGGGAGTGTCATGAAATGAGTGGCGACCTTGACTTCTCTGCGAGCTTTGAACTCAGGCCCCGTATCGATCTACCACTCATGCTCGGTCCTCCTCTTAGAGGAGAGGTGGAGTTTTCTCATATGACCAAAGACTTCTTTGAATGGCAATATACAAGGCCCCGTATTGTCCCTTACGGGACTTCGTCACCCTACGGACTACTCCCCAGAAATCAAGGCACGGCAAGCCCTTTTTGCCTTCCTCTCTGTATACCCGAAAGAGGTCGCGCTCGTGGGGGGCAACAGTGCAGGATTACCGGGAAATTTTCTTACGTGGCCATGGTTCCCAGACGAGCACACACTATGGAACTGTGGAATATGAAGACATATCTCTGCTTTATGAAGAAAGGACATTTGTCGCTCTATTCCTTTTTATTGACTAAAAGGAGCATTTTTTAAGAAACTGTACTTAGAAATATTCTAATGATAGAAAAATGTGAAAACGTATTTTTTATGAAGCAAAGGCAAATAAAATTTATGTAAACTCAGATAGCTATAAAAAATTGATAATGTAAGTTTAGAAAATGATAAATCATGGCTGATTATAGTCTGCCGGAAGCTCGAAAGGCGTTTTGCGAATTTTTCACTGTATTCCATCTGGTACACCGCGATAATTGTGCTTCTCGCGCATTTCCGGACGGAAAACCCAGTGCCTATCCGCCATATCCGTGCACAGGATTGGTTCATTTACCTGTATCCAGCCGCACTGTGGAGTGAGCCGTTCCAGAAAACTGATGTAGATTTCCAAGCTGCGGTAGGCTTTCCCACTAGGGGCTGTTTCTAAATAGTTCATTGCAGCCAAACGAGGCATGCAGCAAGCATGACTGTCGCTTTAAATGTTATGGCCAGCTTATCATACCTGGTTGCAACTCTTCGGAATGATTTAAGCTTAGCGAAGAAACACTCAACGAGGTGGCGCTCTTTGTACGCGTGAATATCATACTCTCGTTGAACCAGCCTGCCCGGTACCGGCGGAATCACCACCTCGTGGTTTTGACGTTCTGCCAATGCGAGCAGTTTGTTGGCATCATAAGCTCTGTCAGCGAGAAGCTTATCTGCCAGTAATCCTTCAATCAGGTCGCATGCGGGAACAATGTCATTCACATTGCCCGCAGTGAGGTGGATGCGTAAAGGGTTGCCAAGCGCATCGACAACAGCGTGAACTTTGGTGGTTAATCCTCCTTTACTGCGCCCGACCTTCTGGTTGAAGTGCCCCCTTTTGCGCCGGTACCATGCTGGTGCAGCTTTATAAAGGTGGCATCGATAATTATGGCTTCAGGATCTGCATTTATGGACAACATGCGAAGGATGTCATTCCAGACCTCCAGTCTGGCCCATTCGAGGAAGCGTTTATGTACTGTGTTCCAAGGCCCAAACTCCGGATGCAAGTCCCGCCACGGTGCGCCTGTTTTCATAATCCACAGGATAGCATTAAATATCAGGCGGTCGTCTTTACGTTTGCGTCCTCTGGTTTCAGTATCGGCCTTCGCCAACATAGGCCCGATTATGGCCCACTTTTCGTCGGAAATGTCGTGTCTGCTCATGGAAAAACAAAAGCAGCGGACCGACGAAAAGTCGAGATTTTATTTAGAAACAGCCCCTAGGAAACCTCTGTTTTGTCCTTGGAGAGTGGCAAGTAGGTAATGGGACCGAGTAGAACAGGCTTAGCATGAAAAACAAGTTGCCCTGCGAGGGCGTCATCATTCTCCAGGCACTCAAGAGAAGGCTGGAAGGTCTGATTGGAGGAGAGTTCGAGGACGATGTAATGGTACTTGGTGTTAAACCACTTCGTCATTTCCATGACCGGGATGTTGCGGCTGCCATCGCCTCTCGTCATGACGAAGTAGGTGTCGAAAGCGGAGCCCACATTCCGAAAAATATACGTAACGGTTCCCAGTGCAATAGCAATAGTCAGATCAAGAAAATCGCAGAAAGAAAAGTCGCCCACAGTGACGAAGGAAAGCCCTGTGCCATGCTGAATCTTCCAATGCCGTTTTTCAGCTCGTCCACCGTGTTGCGGAGCTGTCCTTCGGAAAGTTCTCCTTTCCAATACCCCTCAAGGACTTTCTTGAGTTCGCGGTTTCGCCCGATACGGGGAAAAACCAGAATGTACGTTTGCATTGCGTGTTTTTTTCTACTGTTAAAGTTGAAAACAGCCGTGAAGAGTGTTAATGGCTGTCCAGCAGGCTGTTTTCTAACCCAGAAATTCGTCCTTCAATCAGTTGAGCGCTCGGCAACGGCAATCCCACAGCGGCCTTTATCGGCACACGGCTGAACCGTACAGTTCATTCCTGCTCTTTTGCCGTATCCTGAAAACACATATCCCATGCCCGCGAGAATTCCCGGTCGGCAAAGGCTTCGGCAAGGCCTTGCATCTGCTTCAGCCGCAGTACTTCATCTGGTTCCATACCGAGTTCTGTGCCTATCCTTTCGTTTGTCCAACTGTGATTACGGAGTAGCGTCACGAGCCTCGCCGTCAGCTCTACTTGATGCGTACCCCGCGCCATATTGTGCCTCACAGTGGAAGTGATACGATCCTCAATACTCTTGTCGAGCCTGACCACGGGTAAATATCCGCCAAGGCTTTCCCGTATCTGTACATCCGTCTTCGCTACCTGCCGCCGATGAAAACCATCCACCACGACATGCCCCTTGCCGTCGCGGGCCACCACAACGGGCATCGTGAAACCGTCCTTGTGGATTGACAACTTGAGCAGCCGCATTTCGGGAGGTGCCACTTTATTGGGATTGTAGTCATTTCCTCGGACGTCATCCACCGGAACGAGCTGCGGACATACCACCGGATGTGGAATATGAAGATAAGACGCAGCCAGAGAAACGATACGATTGTACACGTCAACGCGTCTATCCAGATCGCTTTCTTCTGCCTTAAGGGCACACTCCAGTTCGGTCAACAGTTCATCAACGTTCACACGTAAGGTCCTTCTCAAAGCGCACGAAGCGTCCGATTTTTCGGGCAGGGGCGAAACCATATCGCAGATACAGTTCCTTTCTCGTCCAATAATCCGTGGTTGTCAGATGTGCCGTACCGTTTTTCCGGGCACACTCAAGGCAATGTTCCAGCACGGGAATGTCTGCTCCCTCCTCAAGCGCGTATAAATGGAGGATGCGGGTCCGTGTCCGTCCGAAGCGCATTGATCCGAACGCCACAACATGCCTTGTTTCCCCATCCGTTGCGATGAACCAGAGGCGCCCCGGCTCGGAACTGATGGTCCCTCCCAACTTTTCCCAAATAACAGAATTTGTCGCGTATTCTCCCAGCAGCCCGAAGAGTTCCCGGTTCCTTGCCGGATCATTTTCATGCTTGAATTCCAGCAATTCCATCATAGCTCCATGTATTTCATAATGGTCTGCGCCTGCCGCTCCATATCGCGCTTCGTCTGGCCAAAACTCAACCCTTTGCACCAGTAATCATTTTTCAGCAATGTCTTGCAGATACGCCGCCAACTTGGGGCTTTGCGGCGGGACTCCAGTTTCGGATCGGCCTCCTGCGGAATTTCTTCGAAACCGTGCTTCGCCCACCATTTCAAAAAGGTGTTGATTTTCTCTCTGTAGTGCTCCGCCGTGGGTGGAGGCATGGTGTCGAGCAGAAACTCGGCATAACTTCTCCATGTGTGCCCCTCCGGAAGGCGGATACGGATGTTGCCGAGCACGTTTCCGGAAAGTTCCACATAACGATTGCCGAAATTGGCCCCCTGCACACGCCCGACCACTCTGGACCATGTTTCCGGTTCCAGCATTTTGAACAGCCAGAGCCCTTTGCGCTGATCGTCACCGTACGGCTGGCAGAGGCGCATTTGGTGGATGCCCACGCCGACCAGGTGCATAAGATCGTAAATCTTGTTGTAGTCCCATCCCTGCCGGCCTGTGGCCGTCCATACGTCTTCTGTTTTCCAGTCATAAATCGGATAAACATTGACGACCCCGGAAGGAGTTACAGTGCTCCAGCTTCTTCCGTTCCACCGGCGTTTGGTCGTAGAGGCAATGGTCCGAAAGCGATTCAGGGATTCGTCGCACCGGATGGCCACTACTGAGGCACAGGAACGCCCCTCCGCGAAATGCTCTGCAAATAGGGGGACGAACTCTTCGAATTCCATTCCCCGCCTGAACCATGAAAAGTATGTTTCGTCTGCGATGACACCGGGATGAGTGGGAAGTTTGCGAACCCACAAATCCCTTGCATCAGGGTCCCAGCATAGCCAGTGCGGTTGAATTTGTGATACGGAATTCCTCAGATGAATAGGCAGGCATATCCAGTGCGGACGGACATCGGGTCTGGTCATGATGCGGGTGACGAAGGCATCGGTATGTGCGTACCACGCCTCCAGATCAATGTGCAGCACGTCAAGCGGAAGACGGCCTTTTTCACGGGCAATGTCCAGTGCGAGCTGGACGACGACCCCGGAATCCTTTCCGCCAGAAAAAGAAACAAATACTCGCTCGAAAGCGTCAAAGACTTCCGCCAGCCGAGAGCGTGCCGCAGTGAACACATCCATGCCGAGCCAACGCTTCATACCGCATGCTCCATCAGTTTCCTTATGGCGTTCCGGTTCCCGTTCAGCCTCCTGACTTCCCTCTTGAGTTCCTCAAGCGCATCGGCTTTTCGGGCAAGCGCCGAACGAATGCGTTCGTCAAACCGGCTTTCACCCTGAAGGGTAACGTAGCATACGCTGTCCTTCTGGCCTATTCGGTGGCATCTGTCTTCAGCCTGAAGTCTGAGCGCATATCGCCAATTTTCGGAATAGAAAAAGACTTGATGCGATTCCGTCAGCGTCAGCCCGTACCCTCCGGTCCCCTGCGTCGCCACAAGTACGCCGCCTCTTTTTTTCCAGAGATCAATCTTCGCCGCTCGCTCCGTCGCCGGAACCCTGCCGTGAAGAGTATATACCGGTATCTGCGGAAACGCCGTGGGGAGCGCCTCATTCAGCGCGGCGACTGATTCGAGATAGTTGGCCCAGATGATCACATGGCTGGTTCTGAATTGCCTGAGTTCATTGAACAAAGTATCTATTCTCCGATTCCTCAGACGCCTTACGCCTAGAAAGCCGGATGGCAAAACGCCACAGGAAACGGCGTGCAGTCCGCTGAACAAACGGAAAATCGCCATATTGAGATCGGATAGCCCATAGCGATTGATCTCGTCCAGGAAACGGGTCTTTACTGCCTGGTAAAGGCTTGTCTGCTCTTCAGAAAAACTGCACAAAATACGACGATACAGTTTCGGCGGCAACTTCAGGCAATCTTCCTTGCTGACCTGATAGACATAGGGGGCTATGGCGCGGCAGACTTCATCAAGGCTGACGCCTTCAACTGGAAAAGCCTGCTTTCGGTCTTGAAAAACAGCAAGAGCACTCTGGAAGGCATGCCTTGAGGGATACCCTAGAATCAATGGAGAAAGGAATTCCATCTGCGTATACAGGTCTTCGATTCCCTGCTGGATCGGCGTTCCGGTAAGAATCAGCCGATACGGTGCCCGGGTACCGAACCCTATAAGACGCCGTGTCCGTTTCGCCCGATGGCCTTTGATGTAGGTTGACTCGTCAACCACAAGAAAAGTTCCACCGTCGATCAGCCTGTCAAGGACATAGGCCACACGGGGAGACCTCCCGAGGCTTTCCAGGCCGACAAGATACCATATGGCCTGCGGTATGTTCTCTTCTCGTGTCCGGGGACCCACCATGTGAATATCTGTATCGATGCAGGACGTGTGCCGGAGGATTTCCCTTCTGGTTTCCTCCATGAGGGATACGGGACAGCACCAGACACATTTTACAATACGCTTCCTGCGAAGCCAGATGAGCTCAAGGGCCGTACGAGTTTTTCCTGTTCCCATATCCATAAACAGGGCTCCGACCTTGAGCTGCGAGAGCTTTTCTATCGCCGCCCGTTGATGGGCATAGGCAGTCGTCGTCAGTTTCCAGTCAGCGCTTGAACCGATCATCGAAGCTATTCCTCTATCTATAAATCTATAACAGTTTTTATAACAACGATGAAGGGCTGTCAAAATAGGAGTTATGATTAAACGGACATGTAGAGAACACTCGTGGATTACGCCGAGAACGTTGCTCTGGAACCCCGGCAGATTATGCCGGAGAGTGCGAACAAACCCAGATCACATTTATATGCGCTCGGTATCCGAGCCAAGCCATAACGACAAATAACCTCAAGCGATTTTTCTTGGCATTATCATTCACAAAACTGGGCAGTGTCGTCATAAGTTGATTAACATATTGAATTCATGTATTCTTCTCTATGGAGGAGCTTATGGATTCTGCAATGCATCGTCATGATATTTCGGATCATGCATGGAGTTTGTTAGCTCCGCTTTTGCCCGGAAGACGTGGCGCTTGGGGTGGACGAGCCAAAGACAATCGCCTTTTTGTCAATGCAATCTTTTGGATTTTACGGACAGGCGCTCCATGGCGAGACCTTCCACCGGAATATGGTGGCTGGAAAAATACTCATCGTCGTTTTTGTCGTTGGCGTGATAAAGGTACATGGGAACATGTCCTTGCGAATCCGATGGATATGCCGGATTTCGAGTGGCTGATGATTGACTCCACTTATTGCAAGGTACATGCCCATGCAGCAGGGGCAAAAGACGGTAATCAGGACATAAGCCGCACAAAAGGGGCTCAACACTTACATCTGGCCGTGGATGCGCATGGTATGCCGGTCAGAATCATTATTACAGCGGGGTCCTGTTCTGATATCGGTCAGGCTTTCCCACTCATTCAAGGTATAGATGCCCGGTTCGTTCTTGCGGATAAGGCCTATAGCGCCCATAGATTTCGTGAACAGCTGAAGGAAAACGATGTGCAGGCCGTAATACCGCCCATTCAGCGAGGAAATCGTTCTCTCATTGAATACGACAAATATTTATACAAGATGCGTCATATCATCGAGAATACTTTTTTGTCTCTCAAGCAGTGGCGAGCTGTTGCCACGCGTTATGCCAAAAGGAGCTCTTCTTTCCTCGCAGCAGTCCAGGTGCGTTGCATCGCTCTATGGTGCAAAATCTTGTGACGACACTGCCTAGGGGCACAGTCTCCGGTATAGCGAATGCCAGTACAGTTTCAGGGAACCTACGGAACGGGACTGTGACCGGAACCATTGGCGCTGGAGGTGGAGCCCCCACGGATTACATGGGGGAGGTAGAGACAGCTCCGGATCACATCTACGTCGCTGTCTCATCCGTGCCAAGCCATAAATATGTATTTATGTAAAAATAGCGTATAAAGTACATGATGAATTTCAAGATAAATATATTAAAAAATTAGATGATGGTACACTTAAAGTAACTTTCAGATACCAGCTTAGTGACTGCACATTTCTCTATCTGCTTTCATTTGGCGAGTATGTAGAAATTATTGAGCCTGTGGAAGCAAGAAACATTCTAAAGGAAAAAGCGAAAAAGATATTTGATATATTGAAAATTAGTCAGCCCAACGGAAATAAAATAACCGTTATACAGCTAACCTTACGACGGTTTTAACAATAAAATAAAGGAAAAAATATGAGTGAACAATTTATAAACTTGACAATCGACAATATAGATAAAGAGCATTTGTGCTGTGCAATTTCCGATAAAAAACATCAAGTCGGAGTAGCTACAAAAAAGAACTGGTTGAGGGAACGGATTGCGGAGGGACATATTTTCCGTAAACTTGATGAAAAAGGAAAAGTGTTCATTGAATATGCCCCGTTGGAAACGGCGTGGGTGCCTGTTCATGGAGATAATTATTTGTATATTTATTGCCTTTGGGTATCGGGTTCTTTCAAGGGAAAAGGGTATGCAAAATCTTTGATTGAGTATTGTATTAATGACGCGAAAGAAAAAGGAAAATCGGGCGTTTGCGTTCTTAGCTCCAAAAAGAAAAAGCCGTTTTTAGCAGACAAGAAGTTTTTACTCAAATATAGCTTTGAAGTCGTTGATACCGTAAAAGATGAATATGAATTGCTGGCATTGTCTTTCAATGGAGAAAAGCCTTATTTCTCTGAAACCGTAAAAGAAATGAAGAACAGCAGCGAAGAACTGACGATCTATTACGGCTTACAATGCCCGTACATTCCGAACTGCATCGAGCAAGTGCAAGAATACTGCACAAAAAACAACATACCGTTCCATCTGATAGCCGTAGATACTTTAGATAAAGCCAAAAATCTCCCTTGCATTTTTAACAACTGTGCTGTCTTTTATCATGGTGAATATGAAACAAATCATCTTCCCAGCGAAACCTTTTTGAAGAAGAAATTTCAAGTATAGAGTAAATGTCTAAATTACAGTTTGTCGTGGTGAAAATTATGAACTTAATGGAAGAAGGAGGAAGCGAAACTTTGAAGCATTTTGTATCAGAGATTTTTGTCGAACTAGAGCAATGGGGACTTCGTGGAGACCCGTTGTTATGGAAGTATTTAAAAAACTACTATGCTGCTATTGAACTTCCATATCCGGTAGAACATTTAAAAGAAGACATTTTGAGGATATTCAAAGATTTTACAGGTGAATTGCCTGTGCGAGAGAAGTACTATTTCGTGAAAGAATTTTCCAAAAATTGTAATTGCATAAAATATGGAGACAATGCGATGAAAGAGTTCTTTCTTCGCATTGTCTCTATATGTTAGCTAGTTATTTCCTTGCCACCAGTGTATCCGGAACTGGTTGGAGTTGTGGGTAGCTGATGCCCGATTACCGTGGATGTTTTCTACATGGTGTACAGTCCGGGCAAAGTGTTGGCGAGATGGTTGAGAACTCGGTAAAGTCACATAACCACACTCAACCAACGCATACTCACAGCTTTTCCGGGCAGCTTGTTCCCACGGCCCTTACAGGGACCGCTGATGGACAGAACTATTCATCATCTGTAAATTTAACCGATTCTGGGACGGCTGCCGGACAAAGGTACAGTGATAGTGGAATATTGTGGACAACAAACTATTATGATGCAACTGGTGTTACAAATGGTTCCGGCCCGATTAGATCGGGCCATATCAGTTCAAATATAACAACAAAAACAGCAAGTTCTTCATCTGTCTCAGGTTCAGCAAAAGGTACTGTTTCCGGCACAGCGAATGCCAGTTCAGTTTCTGGAAGCCTGAAAAATGGAACCGTCACCGGTATCATTGGGGCAGGCGGAGGTATCCTACGGATTATACTGGGAGCTCTGAGACAGCCCCAGATCACATCTATGTGCGTTGTCTTATCCGTGCAAAACCATAAACCTATATGCGTTGAATAACTCGGTTACACTGCGCATGAGTACAATCAACATGCTCCAATATCAGAATGGTACAAAGGCCGCACAGAGTCGCCTTCATTGAGCTCATTGTTTATTCTTTCTGTAGGGATGTATGTACGTCCGGCACACGGCATGAACGTGTACCGGACGCTATCTTTACTTCCAGATTTCTTCAGCGATTTCTTTTATGAAGGTTATTTTGGCCCATTGCTCCTCTTCCGTCAGAAGATTGCCTTCTTCCGTGGAGGCAAAGCCACATTGCGGGCTGAGGCATATCTGATTGATGGGCAGGTAGGCCGTGGCCTCACGAATCCTTTCGATGATAGCCTGCCGATCTTCAAGTTGGCCGGTTTTGGATGAGACGAGTCCAAGGACGACCTGCTGATCCTTCATGAACCGGAGAGGGCGGAAATCCCCGGCACGGTCGCTGTCGTATTCGAGGAAAAAGCCGTCCACGTTTGCGTTGCCGAAAAGGATTTCAGCGATGGGTTCGTAGCCGCCTGACGAGAACCACGTACTGCGGAAATTGCCCCGGCAAATATGCATGGTAAGGGCCATATCCGCCGGACGGCCGGAAATCGCTTCGTTGATGACTTCGACGTATTCCCGTTCAAGACGATCCAGATCGAAGCCGCGTGCTATGTAACCCGCCCGTTTTTCCTCCGAGCAAAATTCTCCCCAACTGGTGTCGTCAAACTGGAGATATCGGCATCCCGCCGCGTAAAAGGCTGCAACGGCCTTTTTGTAGGCGGCAGCGATGTCTGCGAGCAGATTGTCGTTGTTCGTATACAGTCCAATGGGGGAGTAATGCTGGTTCCGGACAGCCGTAATGAGGTGGAGCATGGAAGGGGAAGGGATCGTGAATTTGGTCGGTGTATCCCCGGCAATCGCCTGTACTGCCTTGAAGTCGTCAATGAAAGGGTGCGCGCCGAAATCGATACGGGAGACTATTTCAATGGTTTCCGCCTTGGTTTGGCGGCCCTTAAAGGCGATGGAGCCTTGTTCTGCCGCAACTTTTTGAACTCCTTCGAGGTTCCAGAGAAAATCGAGGTGCCACCAGCTTCGACGGTATTCCCCGTCGGTGACGGCATGTAGGCCGAGAGCCTTCTGTTTGGCGATGAGTTTGACGATTTCGGCGTCTTCAACCTGACGGAGCTCCCGCTGGGTGAGCCGGGCCTGTGCGAAACGTTGCCGTGCTTCCTTGAGCGGTTCGCTTCTAAGGAAGCTGCCGACGATGTCATAGCGGAAAGGGGCCGTTGCTCTCTGAGATGCTGCGGAAAAAGAATCGTTCATTTTTATTTCTCCCCTATCGGGTCATAATGTTTTGCGTATCCGAATATTTTTGCCGGAGAACACGCGCAGCCTGAACCATATTGCCGAGCGCGAGCAGAGTTTCGGGCCATGCCCGGGTTTTAAGGCCGCAATCGGGATTCACCCAGAGCTTTTCCGGAGAGATGAATCGCAGAGCCTGTTCGAGGTGTTCCAGCATTTCTTCGAGGCTTGGAACGCGGGGGCTGTGGATGTCGTAGACGCCGGGGCCGATGGCACTCGGATATTTGAAGTCCACAAAGGCTTGCAGCAACTCCATGTCGCTTCGGCTGGCTTCAATGCTGATGACGTCGGCGTCCATCTCCGCGATCCATTTCAGGATGGCGTTAAACTCGCTGTAGCACATATGCGTGTGGATTTGCGTCGTATCCCCGACTCCGGAAACAGTCAGGCGAAAGGCGTCGATGGCCCAGCGCAGATATTTTTCCGCCTCCTTCTTCCTGAGGGGTAGACCTTCGCGGAGCGCAGCCTCGTCTATCTGAATAATTTTCAGTCCTGCCCGTTCCAAATCGAGCACTTCGTCGCGCAGGGCAAGCGCCAGTTGACGGCAAACCTCTTCACGTTCCAGATCATCGCGAACGAAACTCCAGCACAAAATAGTCACTGGCCCGGTGAGCATACCCTTCATGGGCTTCTTGGTGAGGCTCTGAGCGTAGGCGAGCCACGGGACGGTCATAGGGTGTTTTCTGGATACGTCGCCATAGAGGATGGGGGGCTTGACGCAACGGCTGCCGTAGCTCTGTACCCAACCGTGTTCCGTAAAGCAGAACCCTTCGAGCTGTTGGCCGAAATATTCCACCATATCCGTACGTTCCGGTTCGCCGTGTACTAGCACGTCGAGCCCAAGTTTTTCCTGCTGTTCGACGACCTCCTGAATAGTTCTCTTCAGAAATGTTTCATAGGCGGCGGGGGAGAGTTCTCCCTTCCGGTATTCACGTCGAGCTTTACGAATCGCCTCCGTCTGCGGATAGGAGCCAATGGTTGTGGTCGGGAACAGCGGCAGATTGAGGGCCTTCTCTTGTTTTCCACATCGAACGGCATAGGGGGTGTTCCGGTTGAGCATATCCGGAGTAACATTCCTGCATCGCCTGCGAACGTCTGGATCAATCGTTTTTACGTTCAGGTATCGGCTTTCAATGGCCAATCGATTTTCATTGAGACATTCTGGGGCCCATCCTCCATCAATCGTTTGCCCCAGTAAGGCGATTTCATGACATTTCTGCACAGCGAAGGCCATCCAGCTCCTGATTTCGGGATCGAGCTCGGTTTCCAGTTCCAGATCGACGGGTACATGCAACAACGAGCAGCTTGAACCGACAAGCAACCTGTCGTTTCCCAATTTCAGGGCTGCGTTGCGCAGGACTGGCAGAGCCGAAGCACAATTGGTTTTCCATATGTTGTGCCCATCAACCACACCGAGTGAGAGGCTCATGTGCTCGGGCAGGGCCGTCAGTACGTCGGTAATGGAGGCGTTTCCGGCGCAGAGGTCGAGGTGCAGGCCGCTACACTCGGAGTCCAGTGCTGTACCTAGGTTGTCGCCGAGGGAACCGAAATAGGTGGTCAATAATGTACGGGCGGAAGGCGCACCTTTGCGAAGCGAACGGTACGTCTCCAGAAATGTTTCGCGCAGACTATCCGACATATCCGTGCACAGGATCGGTTCGTCGATCTGTATCCAGCCGCACTGTGGAGCGAGCCTTTCCAGAAAGCTGATGTAGATTTCCGTAAGTTGGGGTAAGCTTTCCCACCGGGAAAACTCTGTTCTGTCCTTGGAGAGTGCCAGGTAGGTAATGGGGCCTAGTAGAACAGGCTTGGCATGAAAGCCAAGTCGCCTCACGAGGGCGACATCATCCTCCAGCCAATCAAGAGAAGGCTGGAAGGTCTGATCGGAGGAGAGTTCGGGGACGATGTAATGGTAATTGGTGTTGAACCATTTTGTCATTTCCATAGCCGGGATGTTGCGGCTGCCATCGCCTCTTGCCATAGCGAAGTAGGTGTCGAAAGCGGAGCCTGTATTCCGAAAACGATGCGGAACGGCTCCCAGCGCGACAGTCAGATCAAGAACATGATCGTAGAAAGAAAAGTCGCCCACAGTGACGAAAGAAAGCCCTGCGTCATGCTGAACCTTCCAATGTCGTTTTTTCAGCTCATCTGCCGTATTGCGGAGCTGCCTTTCGGAAAGTTCTCCTTTCCAGTACCCCTCAAGGGCTTTTTTGAGTTCGCGTTTTCGCCCGATACGGGGAAACCCCAAAATGTGCGTTTGCATTGCGTGTCCCTTTCTACTGTTGAAGTTGAAAAGTCCACGACCTATCACCTCAGAAAACGGCGCAAGAAACCTGAGAAGGCAATTCCGGCGTCACTGTCTGATCGCGAGACAGTCGTGCACCCGGCATACAAGGCGTCTCCTGGCTTCTGACCCCGTTCTACCGCGTCTTCCCACAAAAAGCAGTGACGTTATGGTGGGTTGCATCAGTTACAGTGGCGCGTCCGCGACGGATTTACACCGTCTTCCGTTTCTTGTATGCATAAATCAAGATTTATTTATATAAAAGAGGATTCGCTGTCAATAAGAAGTTGCCAAGCATAAGAAGCACTCCCAACGGCTCAGGATATTCCCCCACTCAATCGGATGTACCTTATCTTATCCGATTGTAGTAGAAGACTTTTCGGGGTCGTAGGCAGCCGAGTACCCGATTACCGGGGCCGCTTCCTGCGTGGCCTCCAGTCCGGTCACTCCGTGGGCGAGACGGTGGCCAACACGCTCAAAAGCCATAATCACACGCAGCCGACGCATCGCACAGCTTCTCAGGGTAGCTCGTCAGCACGGCTCTGAGCGGTACAGCGGGCGGTCAATCCTTCACCGAACTGTACACAAACAACGACAATCTACTTGGACATCGCTGCCGTCTATTCAGATTTTCATCCCGACAGACTCCGAGAAGAACTGCTCAAAGATGGAGAAGTTTTTCTTACTCATGGCATCCCGCTGATTTTCCAACAAATTAGACTCAGCTGGTGGTATCATTTAATCTGGATACCTGTATATACCTGCTTTGAGGCTCTACCTGCTAAGCGGATGGACTGTTTTAGGTGTCATACTACCTTAACGCTAATGATATGTTCAGACTTTCTAAAAGTGTAGTTGAAGTATTACATTATTGAGAAATAAATCACGTTATTGCACGGCAAGAGTTCCCGTTTTCCACTGTGTAGCGGGTAAGCTGTTTTTGTGTGCGGAAATGCACTTGTTTGTGGTATTTTTACATTTTTCATAATTATACAACATATTATAATATTAATATATTCTTCTTACCCCTCCCAGACTTTTTTTCACGAAACATCATAATATTTAAAAAAAATATTTAAAATAACTAAGTTACAAGAACTGTAAAATACAACGCTCCTATTTTACAGATTGTACAAGTTTTTTTTGGGGGGGGTGTAATTTTAAATTATATTTCAATATATTATAGATAAAAGCATTTTGGCACAAAGATTGCTAATATATCGTTAGGATTTGTCCTGCAAAAAACAGGAATGGCTCGTTTTTTAGCCATCCCATCCTCTGCATCATGGAGTTACAACATGCGTTCAGACCGTGTTCTTGCCAAAAAGCAGCAAACCATCAGGCCGTTTGATGCCATCAAATATGGTATCTGTGCAAACTGTCCAGCGGGATGTGGCGTCAAGGCGTTCATGAATGGAACGACCCCCGTTGATTTCTTCGGTGACGAAGAGCATCCTCTTAATAAAGGTTCTCTCTGTCCCAAAGGATTCGTACTCTACGTCGCCCATGACCACAAGGAGCGTGTGCTGGTACCCGGCATAAGAGAGGATACTTGCACGGCTTGGAAACAAGCCTCCTGGGATGAGGCAGTTGCCACCGTTGCCGATAAGCTCAATGAACTTGATGAAGGTGTTGTTCTTGCGCTGCCTGCGTCCACTAAGGCTCCTATGGACTATGTTGCTGGAGCTGAATGGCTAGCCTCGGTTCAGTCCAAGGCTATTGCTCCTGCCGCGTTCGTGCCTGCGGCGCTCAGCGTCAACGGCGCTATCGCCAAAATGTTCGGCCTTCCTGCCAGCGAGCTCTGTATGGGATCCCAGCGCGATTGGGCGGCCAGTCGAGTCATCCTTGTGGTTGGGGCCGACATGGCTGCTGAAACCCCCGTTACCTTCGGTCCTCTGGAGGATGCAAGAGACCGCGGCAGTCAGGTGCTGTATGTCGGTGCCAGTGCGGGCATGACTGCCATGCGCTGCAATGAGGCACTGCTCGTGTTGCCCGGCACTGAAGCCGTCATCGTGGCTGCCATCATCAATGTTATCCTGCGCGCCGGTAAGGAAAATAAAGAATTCCTCAAAGAATTCACCGAGGGTATTGAGGTTCTTCGTTCCGCTGTCGCCACCACCACTCCGGAATCCGCCGCCAAAGTCTGCGGTGTGACTGCCGAAGAAATTGAGAATTTCGCCACCCTTCTCACTAAAAAATTCCCCATCTCCGTAAAACCTGCTGCTTCCCTTGATGATGACGCCCTTGCCATGTGCGGTGCCCTCGTTGCTATCCTTGGCAGTATCGGCGTGTCTGGTGGTGGTCTCAATATGCCCGCTGTGTCTCCTTTCCGTGCTGGTACTGGTGAGGCCGTTTCTCTGGAGCAGCTTCTGCTCGACGGAAAGTGTCAGGCTGTCATCGGTTTCGGCGACTGGGCTTCCCGTCTTTCTGGTGGCGAACGCGTGCGGAAGGCCCTCAAGGCATGCAAACTTGTCGTCCACATTGGCAGCTTTAATGATGCCACCCGCTCCATTGCTCACGTATCCCTACCTGCCGCTCACTGGAGCGAATATGCTACCCTGCGTGATGTTAGTGACTCCCGCACCCTGCAGTGGAGCGATGCCCTGTTGCCTTCCGCTGGCAAAAGCCGCACTCCCCTTGACATCTTTACCGCCATTGTGGCGGTCGTCGCTCCCGAAGCCAAGGCTCCTTGGGCTGAAGCGGCTGGCGAAGACGATCAACAGCGCATGGCATCCTGGCTGTTGGCCTCTAATCCGCTAACTGCCGGCATATCCTTGGCCGACCTCGCTGTTGCCGAGCATAAGTCCGCTGGTGGTGTACAGTGGCCCTGCGCTTTTGCCGAAGACGTGAAGCTCGAAATAAGCCGTTTCCTGCGCGCCAACATCCGCGGTGCCAACGTACTGTTCAAGAGGTTCAGCAAATGGCCCGGTACCTCCTTCCGTTTTCCCACAGAGAACGGTCTCATCCAGCTCAGTTCTGTCAGCGCTCCGAAGCTCCCTGTGTCCGTAGGTAAAGAAGAGATGTTTCTTGTGCTTTCTGGTCAGGTGTTGCACTCCGCTGATCAACCTGCTGTCGTTCTGCCTGTGGCCTCCATCAATCCTCAGACTGCTGCCACTCTGAAGCTCAAGACCGACGACAAGATCGTCATCAACTCTGCCGAAGCTTCCGTCAACGCTTCTGTTCGAACTTCTTGGAGCGCTCGTCCCGGCACTATAAATATGGAGCCTGAATACGCTGCCGTTCTTCTCCCCGCGGGCGCAACTACTGTGGCGATCAAGGTCAACAAGGCGTAATTTTGGAGCATTTTACCATCGAACACAAACGTGTTCCTCATGAGGACACCGATACGGAGACCACCAATGAGGGTTATTTATATAGGAACCAAATACAACGAACGCGGCACCGCCCTACGCGATGTCCATCCCGACGAAATCGTCATGATAGTGGATATGGACCGTTGCATCGGCTGTGGAGCTTGTCGTCTCGGCTGTCAGGCCGAACATGGTGATGCCTTCACTGCTCCTGTACGGCGCATAGGCATGTGCCATGTCAACAATAAGCCCACGAAGCTTCTTGCTCTGCCCACATCCTGCGAAAGTTGTGAATACCCCTGCGACTATAAGCGTGTCAGCTATTGGAGCGTTTGCCCGGCAGAGAAGACCGTCTCGTATCAGGGGGCTCTGTGCGATTACTGCGTTGATCGCGTCGTCAAGGGGCTTACCGCCGCCTGCGCTACGCGTTGTGCCATGAAGTGTCTGCATGTCGGCCGTGCCGCCGACATCATGTTCACGTTGGAAGAAAAGCGCCTGCGCGATATGGGCGAAGCTGAGTTCAAAAACTAGCGGCCAGTGGATCCATTATGAAGCTGCGTACGCCTTCTCCCGAGATCCATGCAGGTATCTATCGTCAGTTCGTCACAGGCAAAGACCTGAAGCGTTTCTGGGTAAGTGAAGAACAGAGTGATCTGCTTATCAGCGCCCATGGAGTGTTCGTGGAAAAAGCTCGTGCGGCCCTACTCGAAGCCCGTTCCCAAATCATCGGTTATGCCGCAGGGCGCAAAAGTTTTTACAGTTCCTTGCAGCCTCTGGAGATGGATGAGTCCGCCCCTCCCGTAGTCCGTGACATGCTCATGGCGGGCATCGCAGCAAGCGTCGGCCCCATGGCCGCTGTAGCGGGCGCGGTGGCACAGTTCGTGGGGGAAGCTCTTCTGGGCCTCTCGGACGAAGTTATCGTGGAGAACGGCGGCGACGTGTACGTCTGTACCCAAACTCCCCGCACCATGTGCGTGATGGCCGAAAGCGCTGAAGCTGGATACGTGCATATACGTCCTCATATGGACGGCTACACCAGCTACGGTGTGTGTACGTCTTCTGGCAGGCTGGGGCCTTCTTTGAGCCTCGGTAATGCCGACAGCGTGACCGTACTCGCAGAACGTACGGCTGTGGCAGACGCTCTGGCTACGCGGCTATGCAATTTGGTACGGCACTCCAAAGATGTGTCCAAGGTGCTCGAACATTCACGCAGCACTCCGGTAAAGGGAGTAGTCATCATTATGAAAGACTATTTTGGTGCCCGAGGCGCTTTGGAAATAGTGGCCTGACCTTTTCGGTAGAACAACTAAGGTGGAAGTAACATGAACGGTCAAACAAAGACTATTGCAGAAATCAATGCAAAACTAGCGGCGGGTGAAGCTATTGTTATGACGGCGATGGAACTGAAGGCCCGAGTCCGCGGCGGTGAAAAACTTTTTGTGGCAGACGTGGATGTGGTCACCACCGCGACCAGAGGTGTCATGTCGGGCACCGCCGCCATGCTTTCACTACCTATTGGCGTAGAGAATACCAAACCTGAAGAAGTATTCATCAACGGCGTTCCCTGCTTGCCGCAGTTCAGAACGCGTGACTGCTTCACTCCCGTACTTATCAACGGTACGGAAGAAAGTATGGAAAACCACGGCAATTACGGTGGAGGCCATGTTTTACGTGAACTGGTCGAACGCAAGCCTGTGGAAATTTTCTATAAGATCGGCGGTAAATCTGTTTGCACCACAGCTACCATCGACGATTTCCCTTTTGCTCGCTTATATACAACGCGTAATTCGTTCCAGAATTACATGGGATTCACTAACGTGAAAAACGCAGAATCCTATCGCCGCAACCCAACGTCCATCTTCTCCTGTCGTCCCATTCCGCCTCTCAAAGGTATGACATCCATTGGCAGTGGCGAAATGAATCCCGGTGAGAACGACCACAGCCGTCAAATCATTCGTCCCGGCATCCGTGTTCTGGTGAACGGTACCATTGGTCTCATCGCTGGTTATGGCACTCGTGCATCCGCCGAGCAAATATGTCTGGCCACAGTAGCTGACATGAAGGATATGGATCCGCAGTATATGGGCGGTTTCCGTACTAGCTATGGTGTAGAAATCACCAACAGCCTTGCTGTTGCCTTCCCCATCATCAATCAGGTTGTGCTTGATAATATTATGGAGTGCCGTGACGAAAAAATCAGACACAAGATCGGTGACCTTTCCGACCGCGGCAAGATACTCACCATACCATACTCCGATCTGTGGCACGAAGCCCCCCTCGAAGTTCAATTCGATCCTGAACGCTGCATCTGCTGCTCCTACCAGTGCGAAGCAGAATATTACTGTCCGATGAATGCTATTTCTTGGAAAGACAAGACAATCGACCAAACTCTATGCGTGGCCTGCGGTGCCTGTACCGGCAACTGCCAGGGCGGTGCCTTCATGGGCAAAGGCTGGTCGCCTCGTCGTGGTCTCGGTGATGTCCATATCTTCGATCAGGATATCCCGATCATCTTCCGCCAGTCCAATAGACTGCGTTCAGAACGTCTAGCCAGAGTGCTCAAGGAACGTTTACTCGATCGTTCCATGTATCTGGTTGACACCGACACCGAATGCAAACTGTGGAACTAATAGCCTAATATTCAAACGTCCCCCAGAGGTACGCTATGTCTCGGTTTTCTAATAATTCTACTATGCAGGAATGCCTTCGAGAGAGCACGCGCTGCATAGGTTGCGGTACCTGTTTGGTGAGCTGTCCGGTTTATGCACAAGAACCTTGTGAAGAGCTTACCGCACGTGGTCGCAACCAGCACATATTCGATCTGCTCGAAGCCAAAGACGATGAGGCCAAGAAAGACCTTTTCAAGTGCCTGCTTTGCGGCCGCTGCACCATGGTATGTCCCCGTGGCATCCGCAATGATATCGTCGTGGAAAGACTGCGTGAACTACAGGTGAAGCGCGACGGTCTGCCCAAGGTCAAGAGTCTTGTGTTTCGCCACCTCCTGAGCAATCGTAAGACTATGGCCAAGGCGATCCGTCTCGCCGCCCAGGCCCAGAAGCTCCTACCCGCTGAAAAGGTTGTAGCCCTCGGCGTCGCCAGCGATCCTAGCAAGCCCACCGTGCGTCATTTGCCCCTGTTCTTCTCTGGCCTCATGAAGGATCGCCGCCTGCCCGCTGTGGCATCCGAATTCCTTTTTGAGAAACTGCCCGAAGTGAACCCAGCTCCTGTTGCCAAGAGCAAGATACGCGTCGCCTATTTCGTGGGTTGTGCTACCGAGTTCGTACTACCCGCCTCTGGTGAGGCTATCGTGCGGGTACTGAACGAAGTCGGTGTGGACGTCGTCATCCCCAAGGAACAAGGTTGTTGTGGTCTTGCCGTCCATGTAAACGGCGATATAGAGACCGCCACGGCCATGGCCTTACATAACCTCAAAGTGTTGGAACAGGTTGAGTGCGATTACATTATCACTAGTTGTGCGACCTGTGGTTCAGCCCTGCGTGACATTTGGCCCCGTCTCGCTCGCACTCCCGAAGAAAAGAAGCGCTTTGAAGCTCTTGCCGCCAAGGTACGTGACGCATCTGAGTTCATCCTTTCCTTCGGCTTCACCGATGTCTTCCCCTATAAGTCCATCTTGCCTCGCGGTACTACCGTGACCTGGCACGAACCTTGTCATCTGGGGCGTCACCAACACGTCAGCCGTGAACCTCTTACCATTCTGCGCCGTACCTTCGGTAAGGACTTCCACGAACTCAAAGAAACCGGATGCTGCGGCTTCGGTGGTTCCTTCAACGTGTACAACTACGATCTATCCAAAAAAATTGGCAGAATTAAGGCTGACAATATCCGTGAGACCGGTGTTGATTACGTGATCTCCGCCTGCCCTGGTTGTCAGATTCAGATCATGGATCAGATGGCCCAGCACGGCATTCCCGGCCGCGTGATCCACTTGGCGGAAGCCATCACTTTCCGGGGTTAGCCGGAAAAGCACAGGAGATTCACCTATGAGTAACACCATAAGCACTACGATGGCTGTCGCTGCTCTTAGGAGCAAGGCCCAAGCTGGTACTCTTGATGTGGCCCTCGCACATGCTCTCGACGGCTCCGGCAATCTCCCCGATATCTTAGTGATCGCCACTCAGGCATCCGCTGTCGATACCGGCTGCCTATTTCTCGTTCCTGTGGCTGGTCGTGGTGCCTTCACCCGTGCAGGCATCCTTGGCCTGAACGATGTGCATGGCTTCATTGGCCCTGCCCCAAACGAGCGTCTCGGCGTCGTAGACGTGCTCTTCACGTCCGACATGACCTCCTTAACCAATCCTTCATACGATGGCCTGAAGCTCTTTACCGACATTCTTAACGACAAGCAGCTCAAGATCTACTGCCAGTCTTTGGAAATGACGGAACACCACGCCGTCACCAGACTTTCCAAACTGCAGTTCGCCCGAATGACAGTGTATGATTCCGTTGTGGATAAGGAACTTCTGGCCATGGCCTCTGGCAATGCCATGTTCCCCGGTGCACGTCTGCATCTGAACGGTGCAGACGCCATCGTGGCTGGATCCGGTTGCCGCAGTTCGGATGATAAGCCCTCTCTGGCTCTCATTGCAGATATGTTCACCATGAAGCCTGAACTCCTCCTTACTGATGAAGCGGGCGTGCTAAACCGTCACAATATCGTTTTTGCTATTCCAACGGCCTCCGTTGCAGATCCCAAAGCACTTATGAAACGTGCTGTCGCCATCGCTGCTACTGCCGATGCCGATGCCGAGAAGCTGCTTGCCGCTGAGAAGATTCTCGCCGCGGAACTCATCTCAGATGTTTTCCATCAGGTTGATCCTGGTCCCAAAGCATAATAGCGGAAAAGGTTAGCCCTGTCGGAGGGCTTCTCCGGCAGGCATTTCGGCGTCACTGAAGGCGCCAAACCTCAACAAAGGAGTGTCAGTATGTTTTCTTTCGGTCGTAAAACTCTTCTTGCTGTGGTCGCCGTTCTAATGTTCTTTGGGCTCACCATCAATGCTGAGGCCAAAGAAATCCGCGTTGGTTACCTCGTTGCTGACCAGCTCCATTTTCCCGCTATTATGGTCATGAAAGAGCGGAACATGCTTGAGAAAGAAGGCTACACTGTGAAGTGGAGTGAATTTCTCGCTGGTTCCTACGTCATGCAGGAAATGGCTTCCGGCTCTCTTGATTTCGTATCCTGCGGCGCTGTTCCGATCTCCATCAGTCATGCTCAGGGGGTGAAGATTAATATCCTCGCCAGCGGTAACCAGGAAGGTTCCGCCTTGGTCGTCGGCCGCGACGTGAATTCCATCAAAGACCTTGAAGGTAAGAAAATCGGTACCCCCGGTACCGGTTCCATTCAGGACGCCATGGTTGCCCAGCTGCTCAAGGACAATAACGTCAATGCGCGTCGCATGTCCATGAAGGTTTCCGATATGCCTCTCTTCCTTGATAAGGGAGAGATTAGCGCCTTTGTCGCCTGGCAACCCCACTGTGCCCGCGCCGTAGCCAACAATTTCGGTAAGATCTTGTACACCTCCCACGATATGATGCCCGGTCATCAGTGTTGTGTCCTTGCCGCCCTGCAGTCCACCGTTAAAAAGGATCCTGAACTCGTGAAGACTTTCATGAAGGTCTACCTCGAAGCTTACAAGTGGTATCTTGAGAACCCCGACGAGAGTTGCAAGATGGTTATGAAGGCCACCGGCATGACTGAAGACGTGGTGCGTACCGCTATGAAAGGAGTGCTGTATCCTCCTGTTCCCTATGTCAACGATAAAAGCATTGCCTACATGGTTGAAGGTCTGATCGCCACTAAAAAGATCACTACCATCAAGAAGGAGCAGATCGCTGACTTCGTGAATGACCTCTACAATCCTTCCTTCCTCGAAGCGTTGACTACCACCAAGTAAGTAATATCCCTTCCGTGCGCCCCTTGCGGGGCGTACAGAATAAAAGTGTACTCTAGTTCTTTCCATACTGTTTAAGGAGATTGAGCTATGAATAAGTATAAGGAACGCATCTCATCTTTTTTGTATAACATGCTTAGCCTCGGAATAGTTATATTCCTTTGGTACCTGCTTTCCAACTGGCAGAATTCTCCATATTTCCCAAAACTTTCTGAAATTTCCTCTGCATTTACTTCCCTTGCTCAGGAAGGCGATATTGAAGGAGTATTCCTGAGTGAACATATTTGGGCTTCCCTTCTCCGCATATTTGCTGGCTTCGGAGCTGCCTGCATCGTGGGCATCCCCCTCGGCCTCGCCATGGGGCTGTGGCCTAAGCTGTACTATCGCACCCGTTCTGTCATCGAACCTATCCGCTTCATTCCCCCTCTGGCCTGGATTCCCATTGCCATTGTGTTCATGGTCGGCTTCCAGCGCTACGTGTTTCTCATTTGGCTCGGCGCTTTCTTCCCCATCCTTGTCACCACCTTGCTCAGCGTTACCCGTGTTGACCCCGTTCATGTGAACGTCGCCAAAGTGTTCGGTGCCAGCCGCTTATACATCATCCGAAAGATTGTTCTCCCTTCTGTTGCTCCTGACATCGCTACCGGCATGCGCGTTGGTCTTGGTATCGCCTGGATGTGCATCCTTGCAGCTGAAATGATCGGTGGTGAAATGGTCGGTGTCGGTCGCCTCATCCTGAAATACGCTGAATTACTCCGTATGAGTGAAATTCTTGTTGGCATGATGATCATAGGCTTCATAGGCTTCATTATGAACGAAATATTCATCATGGTCGAAAACTACATCTTCCGCTGGAGATCTGAAGTTTCCATCGATTAACACCTTGCAGCTGTAATGATATATTCTGGTCCCATTGGAGGAAACATGAACGAGCATCTTCTAGATGTGCACATCACAAAAAATTTTGAAAAACTAACCGTCCTCAAAGACGTCAAGTTTCATGTTAATAAGAACGAATTTCTGGTCATTGTTGGTCCCACCAGCTGCGGCAAGACCACCCTTGCCAATATCCTCAGCGGCATCGACACCAATTACGAAGGCGAAGTAAAGCTTTTTGGCGAAAGGGTGGACCCAAAGCGCCACAATATCTCCTACGTCTTCCAGGAACCGTCCTGCATCCCGTGGTACACCATGATCCAAGATGTGACCATGGGGCCCATCATCAAGGGCATGGCTCCCGCCAAGGCTGACGGGATCGGTCGCCACTGCATCAAGCTCGTGGGCTTGGAAGGCTTCGAACAGTACTATCCTCGTCAGATCTCCGGCGGTATGCAGCAACGTGTGGCCATCGCCCGCGCCTATGCTACAGCTCCCGACCTTCTTATCATGGACGAACCCTTCGGCCGTCTAGATGCTCAGACCCGCTATCTCATGCAGATGGAAATCATGCGTATCTGGCATGATGACAAAAAGACTGTTGTATTCATCACCAACAATATCGAAGAAGCCGTGTATGTCGGGTCGCGCGTCATTGTACTGAGTAAGCTGCCAGCGACCATCAAAGCCGAACACATCATCGACCTGCCCCATCCCCGTGATCTTACGGATGCAGAATTTCTCCGCATCCGCGCTAAGATTGCCCAGCAATGCGAAGTCGTGGACTAGTCGGAGGTCAACATGAAACAGCGTGAAAGCAAGATTCAGGTTCGCGAACTAAGCAAGCACTTCAGCGACCTTGTGGTCCTCGATCAGCTCAACTTCGATATCTACAAAGGTGAGTTTCTTTGCGTGGTCGGCCCCACCGGCTGCGGCAAAACCACCTTCTGCAACGTGGTTACCAATCTGTTGCCTCCTACTATGGGGCAGGTAACGGTGGATCATGCCCCCATCAACTACAAAACACATAATATCTCATTCGTGTTTCAAGCTCCGTCCTGTCTTCCTTGGCGTACCGTATACGACAATGTAAAGATCGGTCTTGAGATCAAAAGCGTGCCCTCTAAGGAGATCAAAGAGCGTGTGGCCGACGTGCTCGATATCACCGGCTTGACTCCGGTCAAAGATTTCTTCCCATCACAGATCTCCGCCGGTATGAAGCAGCGTGTAGCCATCGCCCGTGGCTTTGTCACCGAGCCTGACCTGCTCCTTATGGACGAACCCTTTGGTCAGCTAGACACCCAGACCCGCTTCCATATCGAAAACTCTCTGATCAAATTGTGGGAACGCAAAAAGCAGACTATCATTTTCGTTACCCATAACCTTGAAGAAGCAGTCTATCTCTCCGAACGCATCCTTGTTCTGACGCCGAAGCCCGCCAAAATCAAAGAAGAAGTCTTTGTCAGCCACCTTGCCCATCCGCGCAACATTCAGGATCCTGAATTTGTTCGTTTGCGTCGTAAGGTTACCGACCTCGTACGCTGGTGGTAAGCCGAAGCAACTTATAGGTAAAAATTATAAATTTGAAAGAAATGTTTATGCCTCAGCGGTCATACGTCCCCCCTTAGCGCCATTCCTAGTTAGCATGATGCTGGAAGTCGGGGCTTTGAAATCATTAACCTTGACAACAATGTCGAATTCCAGACCTATTTCGATGAAATGACTATTTGGGTTCAAGATATTTCTGCCCTTGCTGCCAGTGGATATTGTTGCCAAAACTAGATTGTTCTTGGTTGCATTCGCCCTCCTGTGTCCCTTTCAGTCCCAGAGGCAAATCTTTTTTCTCTGGGGCTGTAGGGAGACATGAAATAGGGAACTCCGGTGATCCGGAGAACGCCCCATAACGAATACAGTTAAGCCTCCCAAATGGCTAAACGACTCTTTATTGATGCCTATTACCCGAGTTCCTTGGTTTCCTTATGCTGGCGTCAACTGTGCTTATTAGCCCGGTGAGATCTGTGAGGCTTATCTGAAGCTCCTTAACTTACTGCCAGGGATGTTGGCGAAACTGCCAAGAAGTATTGTGCCGACGCCATGACCCTTCTGTTGAAGCTCATTCTGTTGGTTACGAACTCCGTTGGTGGGCTGACAATACTCCTTCCGTGCCCAGCATCCCTGCTCCGAGCTTCCCTCCTGAGCGCACCTGCCTCAAGTTGCGCGGATAGCTCTCAAATACAACATAACTTTCAGCGGTAGCCTAAAGTTACCATGCTTCTAAATTTCGGTCTGTCTTTCCCCGTGAAGATATCATTGCCTGCCTCACTGTTAGCGGCAATCACAGTACCTTCCTGTCTCATGGTGTATCTATGGATTGCTACAATGAAAACTAGTCTACTTATCCCGATGGAACAACGTGTTTTGGGCAGGAACTGATTCTACGCAGAGCGGATATAGGCTCGATCCAGCTTGCCAAGGGTGCGATATGGACAGGTATAGAACTTCTTTTGGAACATGTTGACTCTCAGCTGTCCATAGAACGGTGCCGTCAAGTCGACAATGCTACCGATAGGGGGGCGATTATGATGTTGCCTTTTCATCGTGCCAGGATGAATGCTCTAGAGTTGTCTAAACGTATAAAGTATTGCGAACTGGCGGCCATGCTTACCTTTCATAAGATGTACAAGTATTCTATACTTTTTTTCTAATTATTAAGTATAACATATAGAACATGGTGTGTATATACAGCATGAGAATAGATGTATAATGAAATACCTGAACACTTTACCTATGATTTTATAAAATAAAAATATAGATTGTAAACAGAAAATATATATTTAATAACATATCATTCAAAAATTTATAATACAAACCCCTGTTAATTTGACTGTAGTACATCCATGGAACTTGATGAAGTCAACCCCAATACCATAGTTATATTACACCCTCCAAGGAGAGAGTAGCTCAATACTGTGAAGGGGAATCTCCTGTCAAAGGCAACGTTGGGGTTGATGAAAGTTACTCCGGATCCAGCCGTGTCAAAGATGCCAGAGGTCGGGAGCGCATAGAAAAATATTATTTTCGACCTGTTCAAGCGCAATGACAAGTTTATATTAAATCATTCCAGATTGTTCTAAAGCGACTCTCCAAGGGATCATCTGTGGTCATGTTAAATTTGAAAGTATTATCCTTTCAGATGGTTAGCGCGGTTGTGATGCTCTTTTCGGCTTGAGGTACCAAAAACACTTTCATATTAAGCATTCTCAAAATGAATTTACCAATAAATAATTACATGCCAATGGAATAGAGAGTTTTTTGGATTTTTCCAAAACTCGATTGGTTCGTTTTTGAAGGTCCAGGAAGTATATTTTTATTTTAGAGAGAATAGAAAAATGAAAGAAACGTTTCGTCTGAGTGATAGATTTCTGAAAGGATGTTATTGCCATCAGCTGTTTGATCTGCTTCAGGCTGGAATTTGTATAACAGACTCTGATGGAACTATTCGCTTTATCAACAGTTCCTATGCGAAAAGTTTCAAAATGGATCCTGATAAAGTAATAGGTAAAAATATTACTGAATTTTTTCCAGATTCTGCTCTTATTAACGTTATGCACTCTGGGTTGGCCGATAGGCGTGTGCCTTTTGAGTGGGAAGGAACTAAATCATTCATTTCTCGATTTCCTATCTATGACGACGGAAATATCGTTGGTGGTCTCATTGAAGTCCATGCTCGAGATATCGATGAACTCGAACGGCTCTTGAGAGGAATGCAAAACCTTCAGAAAAAGATGACTCATTATAAGAACAAGACCCAGCTTCTTGGAGCAGAATACTCATTTAAAGATATTATGGGTACAAGTATGGCTCTGTGTACGCTTCGTGAGCAGGGTAGCAAGTTTGCACTGGGCAACGACCCCATACTTATCACAGGTGAAAGCGGTACGGGCAAGGAGCTGTTAGCTCATGCTCTGCATGCTGCCAGTCTCCGGAGCAATGAAGTTCTGATTCGAGTGAATTGTGCGGCTATCCCTTCTGAGCTTATCGAAGCGGAGCTTTTTGGTTACGAAGAAGGTGCATTCACAGGTTCCCGGAAGGGGGGCAGGATTGGTATGTTCGAGCTGGCTGATGGCGGTACCATATTCCTTGATGAGATAGGTGAATTGCCCCCCATAACCCAGGCAAAGCTCCTGCGTGTTCTGGAAAAAAATGAAATACAAAAATTGGGTAGGAGTGAGTATATCTATTCCGATTTTCGCATCATTGCCGTTACGAACCGTAATCTTCAAGAAATGGTTCAGAAGGGGCAGTTCCGTGCCGATTTGTATCACCGCCTAAATATCCTGCACCTTCAGATACCACCATTGCGGGAGCGCCCCGAAGATATCCCTCTACTTGTCCGGCATTTTTTGCAGTCTTTTAAAATCGATGTGCGCGAGAAAGAGAGAGAAATCTCGTGTAGTGATTCGGCCTATCAGCTTCTGTGCCGTTACAGCTGGCCGGGCAATGTGCGTGAGCTGAAAAATGTACTCACGTTTGCACGGTATTCTATGAATGTTGACTGCAATACCCTTGAAGTATGTCATCTTCCACCCCATTTGCAAGAGAAGGGGCATCCTGAGGTATCCTCTTCTTCTGCTAGAAACAAACTCAGGAATTTGTCCAAAGAGGATATTGTTGCTGTTCTGGAACGCTGTAACGGTAATAAGAGCAAGGCGGCACGCGAACTGGGGATCTCCCGTACCGACTTATACAACAAACTGAAGAAATATTTTACAAGCATCGGCAGAGGTTAGAGACTCTCATCAATAGACTTTACAGCAAATTTGCACAGCAGCCGTTTCCTTGGAGAATACCATTTTTTACAATGTGCTCGGCTAAACCACAATTCTTGTATAGTGACATGTTTTTCTCCTCTTAGACGAACGGGATATATCTTATATCTTTTTTATAGCTGTGGTATAGTAAATTAACTATTTTTCGTACTCATAATATAACTTATTCAATGAATATAAAACAATTATACCATCAAAACTTGACGCTTTACTGTTTCGCTTCAACCAAGATTCCGTAATTCAAACAAAAAAATGTCTCTGTTTTTCTGCCTCTGTGGCAAGAATGGAGTTTTTTATAGCAGGCGTTCATTTTTTAGCATAGCAATACTTTTTAGCCGTTTCGGGCTGAATCTCTGAGTATATCTAGCGCTGGTATTAAAAATACATGGGGAGATGAATCTTTGGTTCTAACGGAACTGTCCACCGACATTCAAGTAACGATCGTGTTTTTAAACTGTAAAATAAAAAATCAAAGCAATGTAGGAATCTTCTCCTATAGTTGGGGACTTTCCTACCCACTAGAAAATTAGCCCGGATACATTGAGAGGAACAGAAAAAACTGTCATCGCGCTCGGATGAGGTAGCGAACTGCGCGGTTCACCGGGCGGACTTCACCAACAACTGGAGTAACACGCGACACATCAAAACTGTAGCGTATCTGGTTATAGTCATCGCCTTCTTGTACACCTGCATTCCCGGCAGGCCAAAACGCTCCACTTGATCCCCCTTGGTTATCATGTCCAGACCAATCACCGCCTACAAAGGTTCCCCAAATCGTCCTGATTCCATCTCCCTGAAGCTGGCCAAGCGTTGCACTGGAATGCGTCACGGTACCGTAATGTGTACTCGTCTGTGAACCTTGACCGCGCAGGAATAGCCCCCGGTAGTCCGGCACTTGTGAGCCCACAAGCGCGGTCAGTTCCGGATATACTGCGCTGGATATGGATTGCCCGTTACATTCCAGCCAGTTATCTCTATCAGAAGGCCATGAGTTGGAAGGCCAGGTAATCACCATTCCAACGGGGAGCGAAGCACCTACGCTTTGCACCATGACCTTTGTGGGGTCAAAGCTGGTACTGTCGGCGGCGAGTACAGGACTGGAAAAGACGAGCGACGCCAAAAGAAGAAAGAGGAAGAGATAAAAACGTTTCATAGTATGATCCTTGGCAAGAGAGTGTGAAGAAAAAAACTGATGGAGAGCCAGGGGCCGAACGGCAGGGGAGTCTTGGGGGTATGCTGGCTTATAAGGACGAAAGTGAGCGCGAGTAGGGCACCCATGAACATGATTGAGGGGAGGGCCAGAGGGCCAGCCAAAGCGCCGAGCAGACACATAAGCTTGGCGTCTCCCAGACCGAGACCGTCGCGGCCACGAAAGCGTTTGTAGAGGACGGACAGAAGCCAGAAGGAGCCCCCGCCCAGTAGACAGCCGGAGAGTGTGGCCAGCCACCCATGTCCAAGAACAAGAGCGCCGGAGGGGATGGCGAGGAATGTTGCCGGTAGGAGCAGCACGTCCGGCAGGATGCCTATGCGGGCGTCGATACCGGAGGCCACGATCAGAACGCCGGCAGCGGCAAGATGGACGACGAAGGCAGGGCCGAGGCCGAAGCGCCAGGCAAGGGCTCCGGCCACGGCTCCGGAGAGCAGCTCGACCAGAGGGTACTGGAGGCTGATCCGGACGCCGCAGTATGAACAGCGTCCTCGCAGGCAGAGATAGCTGACCACGGGGAGCAGCTCGTACCATGCTAGCCGGTGCAGCCAATGCGGGCAATGTGAGGGAGGGAAGACGACCGATTCTCCGGATATGTACCGGAAAATGCAGACGTTGTAGAAGCTCCCCAGAATAAGCCCGAGTATGGCTGCTCCCAAGACCGTCATTTCTTTTCTCCGCAGAATTGTCTGAAGAGGGAGTGCATGACCGAGACGGTCTCTTCGATGAAGCTTATCTTGAATAGAAAGTCGGCATCGGGATCGGCATCTTTTTCCTTGCGCATACGTGGGGGCTTCAAGCCGGAAAAGGTAAAGTCGGAGTTGAGGGTGAAGACGGAGACGAGTTCATCCTCGGGCATGGTGGATATCCTCAGTTTGAGGCTTTTGAAGAGGAGGCCGGATTCGAGGCCGGCACGGGCACTGTCCGGCGCGTCGGTCACGGAAACGGAAGGTCCGTCAGTCCCTGAGAGCGTGGCTTTTCCCTGTTCCGCGATGTGATAGTCTTTCCCGTTGAGCGAAAGCATCATGCTTTCAGTGTAGAGTTCACGCATGAAGTCTTCGAGGGGATGATCGGAACCGGAGGCGACCACGGCAGCGGGGTACAAACGTTCGAGTTCGCCGCCGAAGGCCGTCTTGAAATACTGTTCAAAGAGTTCAAGTACGGGTTTTGACGTGCTTGCGACATAAACAAGACCAGTTGTCGTGTCTATGGCGACTCCGGACATGGAAGGGCGGGGTTCCATTTTTGCAAGGAGGCGGCTTTTGCAAAGCTCGCGGAGCTCGCTTTTTCTGTCTTTTGAAATGAACTTTTTGCCTTGGGCGGCCAGCCGTTCGCGTTCTTCCTTCAACATTTCATTCAGATGTTTTTTGAGGATGATTGAGGGGATCTTTCTGACATCGAAGCGAAAACCGAATGTCATGTAATGTCCCTTTTGGGATGTGTGCCAGTCGAGGTCAAACATGTCATCCGCATTGACGAAGCCATACCCCTTTTCGTCGGGGAGGTTGTCGATGGAGCGGAAGGCAAACTGTCTGATCCGGTCGCTGGTGATGGAGGCAAGAGTTGAGGATTCGGCACGGTAGACGGTCAGAGGGAAAGAAGATTTCATGAGGCTCATCGTTATGCTCCTATGGATGAGTAGTAAGTGGAATAAATCCTGTTCTCAGCAGGTAACATCCATGGTTCACTCCCTCTGGTTAAGGTTGTTGCGCACATACGCCAGAAATGGATACCGTTCTAGGGTGGCCTCCCACCATTCCTGGGGAAATTGGGGAAGATAGCCGAGATGTTCGGCGATGGCGGTACATTCCAGAATTGTCGTCAGGCCGATGGAAAACTCATGAAAGTTGTCCTTCATGCCGAAGACAAACGGTTCATCGCATCTTGAGCAATGAACTTCCTTGTTCCCTGCACATACCGTCGCTCGATTTTCAAGCATCGCGTCAGTCATGTTTTATCCCCGGTAAAGTTGTTTGAAGGTTTTTGCCTGCTACTTAGTTCCGGCTCTTTTATCGAAATCGGGCTTGCCGTTACTTCCCCAGAAACTGGCCTTGCACTGAGGGAAACCGGAGCAGTCAAAACGTTCCCAGGCCTTCCCTGTCTTGCTTGTTCCGTTTTTGAGAAGAAGCGGCTTGCCGCAGTCGGGGCAGACGAACTCCGTCACAATTCGCGGTGCCCGTGGTTTTGGCTTGCCGGGCTTCCCGTTATCGTCGGGAAGAAAAACGTTTTCGCCGTTTGCATGGCCCTCACGGTTGTAGCAGGCCCAATACGTGTCCCCCTCTTTTTCTTTGCGGTAAAGAGGCTGGTTGCAGACGGGGCAGGGGAATTCCGAAGGTACGGCTTTTTCGCGGGGAGCGCCGGGTTTGCCGTTGTTGTCCGGAAGAAAGGTGTGGCAGTCAGGATCGGAGCAAGCCCAGAAGAATCCCCCGTATTTCTTGTCCGGACGCTTGCACATGGCCTTGCCGCACTTCTGGCAGGGGAAAACGCCAGGGAGGAGGGTGACAGGCAGGGAAAGAACCGAATTGAGGAGTGTGGGCAAGATCGCGATCTGGTCCTGCATGAAGGCGTCAAGCGTGAGTTCACCACGGGCGATTTGTTCGAGCCTCTGTTCCCATTGTGCCGTCATCACCGGGTCTTTGAGCACACCCGGAGTCATGTCGATGAGAGACTGGCCAAGTGGTGTTGAGACCAGTGATTTGCCGCTCGGTTCAATGTACTTTCGTCCCTTGAGCGTTTCTATAATGCTGGCGCGGGTGGCTTCGGTGCCGAGCCCTTCGTTTTCTTTGAGCGTAGCCTTGGCGCTGGCGTCGGATACGAACCTGTGCATGTTGGCCATCGCTTCGATCAGTGAACCTTCCGAAAGCCTGGAAGGCGGCGTGGTCTTCTTTTTGAGGGTTTCAACATCGGCGCAGGTGACAGGAGTATCAGAGCTGACCGGAGGCAGAGACTGTTCCGGTTCCTTCTTTTTGGCGTCCTCATCTTCTTCTGCGGCGACGCCGGTCCATCCCGGTTCGAGGATAAGCCGTCCACGCGCTTCCCATGTCGTATCATTGATGGAGACAACGATCTTCTGGGCTTCGTAGCTCATCGGGGGGTAGAACTGGAGGAAGTATTGGACTGCGATCATCAGGTACAGATTCGTTTCCTGCACCGTGAGGCTCTGGGGCTTTTCACCGGTAGGGATAATCGCGTGGTGGGCCGTAATCTTCTTTGTATCCCAGACGGGGCCTCTCAAGGCGGAATCGGCCTTGGCAGTGACGGCTTCAAGACCGGAAACACCGGAGAGGGCAGTAATGAGCCGGGCGGCATCCTGAAACTGTTCTTCTGGCAGGTAGCGACAGTCGGTACGCGGATATGTCGTCAGCTTCTTTTCATAAAGCGACTGCGCGGTATCCAGAACCTGTTGCGCGGTCATGCCGAACTTGGATGAGGCTGCTTTCTGGAGCGAGGAGAGGCAATGCGGCAGCGGGACGGATTTTGTCCGCTTCTCGCGTGTGACCGAGGTGATGGTGCCGGTTTGGCCACGCACGGAATCGACGATGCCCTGGGCTATGGATGCGTCGACAAGGCGGCCTTCCGGATCAAGACCCGGTTGGGTTTCGGCAGGTTTGAAGGTGGCCGAGAAGCTGCCGGCATCATTTTGGAGGCTTGCCTGGAGGAGAAGGTAGTCCACGGGCACGAAGGCCTTGATCTCCCGATCCCGCTGGACGACGAGCGCGAGCGTCGGCGTCTGGACACGGCCAAGAGAGAGGACTCCATCGGTATGGCCGGTTTCCTGGCCAAAAATGGTCATGGCGCGGCTGGCGTTCATGCCGATCAGCCAATCCGCCTGAGAGCGGGCACGGGCGGCGTCCCGGAGGTTGGCGTAACCCCGGTTGTCCTTCAGCGTTGCCAGAGCCTTTTGGACAGACCGGGAATCGAGGGAGGCAAGCCAGATACGCTGGACAGGGCCGGTGTAGTGGAAGTGTTCGAGGACTTCATCGACAAGAAGCTGGCCTTCCCGATCCGGGTCTCCGGCGTGGACTACGGAGGATGCCTCACTAAGCAGATGGTTGATCACCTGGAGCTGAGTGAGGGCGCTTTCTTTGGGCTTGAGCCGCCACTCACGGGGAATCATGGGCAGGGAGCTTCTGCGCCACGGCTTCCATGCTTCATCGTAATCATCGGGATCATACTGTTCCAGCAAATGCCCGAAGCACCAGGTCACGACGTCGGAGCCGCAGACCTGAAAATTTTGGTTATTCTGGGTGACGCCGAGTTCGGCGGCTATGGCCCTGCCGAGTGAGGGTTTTTCAGCAACGAAGAGACGCATGGTTTACCTCGTTGGTTTCAGTTGCTGGAACATGATGATTTGGCACCAGAAAAGTCGTCTTATGGGTTTCATCGGATACTCCTAGTTCAGAAGGTTGCGGTAGGGGCCGAAGCGTCTTTTGAAGGGGTTGCACAGGGCGGGAAGAAGACCTTCCTCGATTTCATCCGCCTTGAATTCGGCGGCGTATCCTTTGCGGCGGACGTTCTCGATACGCAGGCTGTTGTCAAAAAAGGCTATGCTCCATCCCGGGCCGTCCTCGCGTGCCGTTTCCCGCGAGTGAACCGGCAGGACGGCACAGTACGGGGGGAGAAGTCTTTTAAGGCGCGAGAAGAGGTTTTCCATACGCGCATCGGTCTGGACTTCGACGAGATGGACGCCGTGCAGCAGTGGGGAAGGCTGGGCATAGAGGAAGAATTTCGCGATACAAGCGCGATGATTGCCATCTTCGGCGACATAGCCCTTGCCGTCCTGAAAACAAAAGAACGGTGGCGTGCCGGAACGTTCATGACTTAGATAATACTCTGGGTTCACTGTAAATCTGTCGAGATTTTTCTTCATCTTTTTGCCGTGGCTCAGAAATTCCCGCCAGGTCATGCCCTGGTAGACGGGGTTGGCCGTTCCGTAGATTAGGCCTGTGTTGACCGAGGCTGAGTCACAATGGCTCATTGAGCGGATGAAGCGTGACGAGCGGAGAACCTCTATGGGGTTGTCAACAAAGAAAGGCACGGTATCGAAGAGTTCCCTGATCTGATTGTCAGTCATTGCATCCGCTCCCTACTCATTAACCCAATGTCCGCCGTTGAGCCGTTCCCCGACATAGGTGACGCCGACTTTCCAGGTGTACTCATGGCCAGCGTAGGTCCGGCAGTATGAGGGCAGGGTGTCATCGACAACCCAGATGTATTTGTCACGGCAGCGTGGCGTATTTTCCTTCTGATACCAGCTCATTTTCCTCCAGACATCGTCGGGGATACACTCTCGGACAACTTCCCGTTGCCGGAGCTGGCGGTTGAGCAAATCAGCCGTGCAACGGCCCGCACCTTGAAGAATGGCTTCCACAAGGCTTGGCATACTCGCGTCTTCTCCGACCGTCGGGCACTGATTCAGGAAGTTCCGGCGGGCCTTCACGGTATCCTTCCATTTCTTTTTGCTGATCCCGAAGTATCGGGAGAGCGCCGGGCCGCACTCTCCGGGGCGTGTGCCGGATGACAGGCAGAGGATCGCTTCGCAGGCCAGTTTCGTGTCTCCGGAGAGTTCGTACTGGCCAGTGTCGATCTGGGGGAGTTCATGGTCGGCGGCCAGAGCCTGCATGGGCAGGAGTGTGAATAACGCCAGAAGAAGGATGAACTTTTTCACAGGACCTCCACTTATACTTGTTAATACACGTTTAACGTGTTGCTTTTTCCATATGATTAAACCCTGTAGGGACAAACGGAGGAAATGTTTGGCATGATGAACACGCTTATCACGTTGAAATTGTTGATTACCACTAGGAGATACCATGTTTGATCGTATGCCTCCCGTACATCCGGGGGAGATTTTGCTGGAGGAATTCCTTAAGCCCATCGGGCTGAGCCAGACTCAGCTTGCTTTGGCCACGGGAATGCCGCAGAGCCGTGTACAGGCGATTGTTTCCGGTCGCCGTGGAATTACAGCTGATACGGCAATTCGCCTTGCCGCGTTTTTTGGCAACACGCCGCAGTTCTGGCTCAACTGCCAGACCTCCTATGAGTTGGACATGGCCGATTACACCGGAGAAGAACAGAAGATCAGGGATGTGGTACGTCCGTATCATAGTAGAATACCTAGTCTTTTTTTTTAAGGTTTTCGGCGAGTTTGCCTCCCGCACTGTTTTTCACCGCATTGTTCCATGCCGTTTTGGCTGCTGTGCCCGTCATTTCTTTGACGACGGCAAGCGCGGACGGCGGTTTGGCATTCATTATGGCAGCGGCTGATGCGGGGGTCATGCGTCCCCCGTGCTTTTTGCCGATTGCTTCGGCCTGTTTTTCAACCAATCCCGATTTGGCTTCATCGGCGGCTTTCATGAGTCCGGCCATACCTGTGACTGCCTTGGCCATCGTTTTTGCCGAGCCCGCCATTGAGGACATGGCAAATCCCATACCGGCTGCGGCAGCGCCAATGGCGGCACCAGCACCAAAAGAGCCGACACCCATGCCTCCGACGCTTGCTCCGTTGATGATTCCCGCGACCATTGCCGGCAGCTTGTCCGTGAGCATGAATAATGTTAGAGCGGAGACAAGAAGGATACCGAGCTCTTCCATGTTGCTGGCCGCCGACATTTTGGCGTAAAATTCGTTGAGAAAGCCTGTGCCGACCCCGACGATGAGCGTCATGGTCATCAACTGTACGCCGATCCCAAGAACAGTTTTGAAGTAGTTGAGGGCCATATCCGAGGTCCAACGGCTGCCTCCGAAGCCGAGGAAGAAGATACCGGCGTAGGCCATAATCCATGCAGCACAGAGTTGCAGAAGCATGTTGATGGCGACGAGGGCGAGAATCAAAAGGACGAGTCCGGACATGATTAAGCAGCCCCCGGTATTTAGAGGTGAAAGGGCTGAAAAGTTTTGCACGGCTTTATGAAAAATATCAAAACCTATTTCCACTATATTTGATGGACTTACTCCCGTTTGTCCTAAAGCATTTTCCCCAATTGACTGCATAGAATTTATAATATCAGTAGCTATAGATGGGCCATTTCTGAGCAACCATAAGAAAAAGCCACTGAAAGTCAGGAAGCGGAACATCTCTCCGAAGAATTCAGCAATTGAAGAACGCCGGAAAATCAACGGAATGAATTGCCATACTATGCTGATACCAACGAGATACATGAACAGTGTTGTTGCATGGGCTTGAATAGAGCCTGCCCATTGCGTCACAGCTTCTTGATATTTGGCAAGAACAGAATCCAGTACGTCTTTATCTGTCAATTCTGCTAAGGCTTCTTCAGGTAATATTAGGCAGATGATACCTATAAAAAGTAAAGGAGAATAACGCATGTTTGCCCCTGTAAAGTTAGGAATATTGGCTCTTTCCCTGCTCTTAGTTTCCGGCTTGGCGGGATGTACGGATCAGGAGGCTGAAAAGCGAGCTCAGCTTGCTGAGGAACGTGCCGTTGCTGCCGAGAAGCGAGCTGCCGTTGCCGAAGAAAAACTCCTCATGCTTGAAAAACAGATGAAAGATGATGCAGCCAGACGTGAGGCAGATAAAAAATTCACGGAAAGTAGACATGAGAAAAGTTCTGGGAGAGTCTGGCGTGCCTTTTAAAATGCTCGCCACCTTTGTCCCGAACTTTTTTCATGCCTGCTTTCGGTAAACAATTCATCCGCCGCCTGTTGACGTGCTTCACGGGCGGCAATTGTTTGTTCTCTGGCGTTTTCCGCAGCGATTTTTGACGTCAGCAGGGCACGTAGCTGGAGCAGTTGATTTGCCTGGTGGCTTGAGAGCTGGTTGGCATACTGGATTGCTTCCAGGCGGCCTTGAGCGGTTTGTGCCTTGGATTGGATATTTTCCAGATTGGTCGCGTCTTCTTTCAAGGCTGCCTGTTGCTGTTCGAGCGTGCGGACTACATTGTCATTGGCGTGTTTTTGCGCTTCCGAGCCGAGCTCTTCCGATTCGAGAAGGGCTTTTTTGTTTTCTGGCGTTGATGCCTTGAAGTATGGGCTATTGCGATAAGAGGAGGCGCTTCCGAACTTGCGCATGTAGGTGTCCAGATCGCCGGCCTGATTCGTGTAGTAGTCGAGCTGATCCTGAAGCGCGATGAGCTTGTTCATTGTCCGCTGTGCTTGGTCCCAGACATATGCTGCGGGAGCTATGCTGTTTTTAATTTGATCCTCATATTGCTGAAGCTGGAGGGCGTATTCCTCGATTTGCTTCAATGTTTGGTTGACGGCTTCAATAGCCGAGAGTGTGGTCTGCTGGAGGTTCGCGGCGTCGAAGACGGGAATGCCTCCGGCTCTTGCAGAGAGAGGGGAGAGCGTCATAAGAAGCGAGAAGATGACGAGGTAATGTTTCATGGAAGAACCTTGGTTCCTTTTAAATTTTCAAAGAAGAGTTTGTTGCCTTCAGTATTTCGGCAAAGCCTTTCTCATTGATCGAATAGGGAAGACGTGTTGGGGAACGATAACCTTCCGCAAGCATACTGGAGTATCTTTCTGAAAGACTGGTTGCGGCTGGATAGATATGCACCTGCATTTCTGGAGTTGAAGCTGCAATATCCGTAGCGAGTTCGAGCCAGTCCTTAAAGTGGACTGAATTTTTTGGGGAGAACTGGAAGGAAAACAGGAAAAAGGGATCAAAGAGTTCCTTTTCGTCTCCCATGACATAGAGAGAAGTTTCCATGTTTTGGGCGTTGTTATTTAGGTATGCGAGCGTGTTGGCGAGATCGATGAAGTGGATAACACCGGAACGTGTGGCAAGGACGATGGAAAGGTTATTCATGGAGCACCTCAATAATTGAACGCTTGATAGGGACCGGGGAGAGTCATGTCCTTGACGGCGATCACGTTGAAACGATAGCCGGGCCGGATTTCCAGTGTAGGGGATATGTTAAGGTTCTTGGAGATGATTTGGCCGAGGACTTGGCCAAGGGTCTGGCCGAGGGCTTCGGAGAGGGCGTCGCCAGCACGCTGGCGGTCGGAACTATCGCTGGAGTTATTGTCATCCTGACTCAAATCGACGGCGGCGATGACACCGGACATGAGTATGGCCGAGGATATAGTCCTGAACCAGTGATTGTTGATCTGGTCCGTAAAACCGGCGTAGCCGGCGCTGTCGGCTCCGGGCATGGCGCGAATATCGAACGTTTTGCCATCGGGGAAGATCAGGCGTTGCCATGCCATAAGGACGCGCTCCTGACCGTAGGCCACGTCGCTGGAGTATGCACCGATGAGCCGGGTGCCCTGGGGGATAAGGAGAAAACGGCCTGTTGCCGTATCCCAGACATTTTGACTGACCTGTGCCATGACCTGCCCCGGCAAATCAGAATTGATGCCGGAGATCATGATTGCGGGGATTACGAAACCAGCACGGATCATGTAGGGGGAAGCGGGAGCTTCTACTTGGGAATCAAGACTCCATGAATCTGTCCGTTCGAGCCTGCGCACGTCGTTTTTGCCCGTTCCCGTGGAACGGTAGAGTTCGTCGGCCCCAGAGACGCTTTCGCCTCTGAGTTGGGCAAGGCGTGCCTGATAGGTTGAGGAGGGATCGGTCATGGCGGCAAGGCGCTGACGGGTTTGGGAGATCTCCGCGTTAAGGTTACGGGTTGTGGAACGAGCACGGAGCTCCGAGACCTGCACTCCCATTTTGCTCCTCAGTGCGGCTTCCAGAGCCTGGAAACGTCTTTCCCGGATACGGAGGCGATCTTCAAGGTAGGGATCGACGAGGACAGTCGGCATGTCCACGTTATGTGAGTCTTGCTGCGTGGAAATCTGGGGTTCCTTGCCGGGCTCTGCACCGGGGGTCTTTTCAGGCTGTGTATTACTTACCTGTTGCTGAGGAATGGTGGCAATGAAGCTGCCGGGCTTAGCCTTGCTTGCGATCTCTTCGGCAAACTGCTGCGAAGATACGCTTGCTTTGGGATTTTCCGTTTTTTGAGGCCGTTCACGGGGAAGAGATCGCTGATAGCCGACATAGATGAAGACGCCGAGCACCAGCGAGCAGGCAGCGCCAAAAATCAGTAACGGAAGCCTGTTCAGACGTTTTGAATTCGGAACGGTTTCGGCGTTTAGCGGGTCAGGAGCAACGTCGGTCTGAGGAAGCCAGCTCTTCAGCTTTTGGAGAATAGCCATCAGTTCCCCCTCGTGATGGTGATTTTGGTCTGCTTTGAGCCGACACCGGCAATCAGGATTGCTTTGTCGAAAAGCTGGTCGACGATGAAGCGGTCGCCCTGCAATCTGTAGTTGACCATGACTTCCTCGTCGCCGTTGAGTACGAGGAGGGATGGAGCTTCCGTTTGCTTCATCTTCGGCGGCATCTGAATGATCGTCTTCACGCCATCGTTGTAGACGCGGACGGGTTTCCAGGGGGCGGAACCGGAAATACGGTAGGCGAAGTCGAGATTGCCCAGATATTCCTGGGTTTCTGGGATTGTCAGCTTTTCCTTTTCTTCCGTCTGGCGTTCCTTCAGAGCCAGGAAACGAGCCTGCACAGCGTCCGGGTAGATGAAGGACACTTTGGGCATGTACTGTGTCCGGTGGCTTTTCAGGCGGAAGTGGTAGGTGCGCCGGTTCGTAGTGACGATGAGACTGGTTTCCAGACCTACGTCCATAGGCTTGAGGATAATGTGCTGGACTTCGGCGACGCCGGCACCGGTGACGGCGGGTTCGACAAGCCAGCGGGCGCTGTCGCCTATGCTGATGTTGTTGATCTGTTCTCCGGGTTCAAGTTCGATGTCTGTAACTTGCATAACTGCACAGACAATGGAGGGCTGGACGGAGCCGTGGAGGAAGCGGATTGCTCCGTCCGGGCCGGGAACGGGCGTGAGCTGGGTGGCGGAACGTGCTTGCCAGTCACGCGCTATTTTGAGGGCCTTTTGTTCCGCTGGCGTTAAAACAGGGTTTTCCCCGCCGAAGTACAGACTTTCGAGCGGGAGATCGGGGAGATCTCCGGGAGTGGTCTTGGGAGCTGCAAGAGCTGAAACGGGGAGGAGGCACAGGGCAGCAACGGCATAGAGCTTTTTGCAGGTCATTTGGTCATCCTTTGTTAATTTCAATCAAAAGGTGGTTCAGGTTTCTTAAGGTGTCTTGGTTTGCGGAATCCTTGTCTGGCCACAAAATGTATCTACCGAATGTTTTTGTATTTACGTGCAACAACCTGAGCGTACATGCGCTGGCGCGCGGGAGTGGGTGAGTGGTATGCGCCGACAGCGGTCCAGGTGTAGCCGTGGCGTCTGATCTCATTGGCTAGAATCCAGACGCCGAGAGTCGCGTTGTTTCGAGGTTCAAGGGCTATTTCAGGTGAAATGTTCAGGTGCTTGAGCCACCAGTTGTTGATCTGCATGAGGCCGATGTCATGTGAGAGGCCACGAGCGCGAGCTTGGCGGATGATGGCCAGAGCGCCGGCACGGGAGCCGGGTCGGTATGTCTTTCCGGCAATGTTGACGCACCATGGATCGAGGCCGGATTCTGTCTTTGCGATTGCGAGGACAAGTCGTTTTGGGACGCGGTAACGTGAGCAGGGCGCGTCAAACACGTCGGCAAGAGCCGGGGCCGTGAGGAACAGGAACGCCAGAAGGAAGAGAATGAGTTTCATATTGACTCTCATCTTATTTGATTAGATCAATACCTTTTTTGTATTCGGTAATGTTCGCAATCATATTGAACATTTTATAAGGGGTTAAAAATGTTTGAAGAACAGAAAGAAATTGAAGCAATCTAGAAGCGCATTTCGGAAATACCATCGTTTATTTTTGAACAACAAAAATACAATATGGATACCATTAAATTTACCTTAAATATTTGGCTTACCGTAAATTCTGCATTTGCCTTTGCCATATTAAATGGAAGTATCAATGCAGAAAAAATGATTAGTTTATTTTTTATTTTAGGTTCCTGTATTTCATTATTTGCAATTTTTTGGACTTTTTTTAGACAAGTTAGCATTCAAAAATTAACAATACGTCAGATAAAAGAAGAATATTTTTTCAAAAAATTTATATTTGGAGTTACAGATGAATTGGAAAAAACCTATAAAGTATGTTCATGGTGTGTACTAGCGGCATGGGGATTGTTTGCGTTTGGAATTCTAATGATTATGTGTTCTTATTGATATAGTGTATAATGTATGCTAAAATTATTAAAAGTCCTCCTCCCCAAAAGACTATGATTCCTAACTTTCCCAATAGGCCAAGGTTATTGAATTTAAGATAATATGTTTTAAGTGTATTGAATATGCGTTTACATATTGTACATTTGTTTTTGAAATAAAATGAAGATTTCATGAAATGCCCTCATTTTTATTTATAGGCTTTTAATTCTTCGCGCAGGTGGTAAAGATCATGACCCTACCGTAATTGGAGTCAGGATAGATCCATGCGTCGGAAGAGCTGGTGTTAAGAACTCTGAGATGTACCTGCCATTCGGTATCCGAGACGGATGTCGCCCATGCCTGGATAGACGCCATGCCGGGTGATTCGGCTCCAGAGGAAGCAATGGCAGGAGCGACAAAAATCTGGGGCGTTGTGCCGGTTGCCGGAGCACAGAGAGGTTTGGAGATTTTGTCGCCGTCTTTGGCCAGAGTCGCATTTTTGAAAAGTGTGGCATTGCCGGTATCAGCGAGGAGGACGAGCTGGTTATTCCGGCAGAGGTACATGCCCTGGAGCTCGTCAAGGAACATCTTCCCCTCGTCTTCATCGGAGCACGAGTCATCGTCTGAGATGGTTCTGGAGACGTACTTGATGGAGCCGACGTTTTCGATGTCGTGACCGGTCATATCGAGCTCGGTCTGCATCTGATTATACTCCGGATGACCGGGAACTTCGGTACGATAGAGGTAGTCCGTACCGAGGTCGTAGTTATCGAAGGCGGAATACATGCCGAGGTGTCCGGGGCCTGGGGAAGCTATCCCTATGGAGGCCAGGTCGAGGATGTAACCGCCTGCGGTTCCGTGGAGCGTATCGACGGACTGCCCGGCCAGATCCCCTGTGGGGACAAAACCGCCGGCTCCTCCAATTCGGAGGGCGGCTCCGGGGACGGAGACTGTCGCGAACGGATCGCCTTCCTCATGTTCCCGACCACCAGTGGTGAGAATGACGGAACTCAGGGTGTTGTCCTGGGGACGGCGGATGTAGATTTCGTAGGACTGGCCCCATACATTCGAGTCCTGAAAGCCTTCCGGAAGAAGATCGGCGTCAAGCAGATCCTCAATGGTAATTTGAGGTCCTGAAGAGGCCGAGGAAGAGGAAAGCAGCGTCTCGTAGTTCTGCTTGATGTAGCGTTCCGTGGCGTCGTTCACGGTTTTGATGTGCCATGCGGCCTGCGCCTGCTCGGCCATGCGGGAACCCTGTTGCCAGACATCGGTAAGGGCGTAGAGCATCATGCCGATGATGATCAGGGCTCCGAGCATTTCGAGGAGGGTGAAGCCTTGTTGATTCTGCTGTTTCATTGCGCGCTCACGATGCTGACGATGGTCCCGGTGGGGATGGTTGCGGGAACGGCGACTCCGCTGGGGTAGAGCCGTCCGTTTCTGTTTTCACCGACGAGGAGCGAGTTTCCGAACTTTTTTCGAATCAGCCAGGGCTGGTCGTCCTCGGTCGTGCCGTAGACGTAGCAGTAGTCGCCTATGACTCTGGCCTGCCATTGTTGCAGATAGACGTAGCCGGGAGGGAGATCGAGACTGGCGTTGGGAACGACCTGAACATGCTCGGAATTTTCCAGATATTGGGTCACGGCGGTTCGGTAGATACAGAAGTTGACTGCCATGCTGTCGTCGATGGCTTCAGTCCTGATTTTTGAGACATCCGGAAGCAGCATATGAAGCGAGGCGAGGATGCCGATGAAAAACGTGCAGACGATAAGGGGAAACATGTTCGGGTCCTTTTGCGGGGCGGATTCAGCCCCGCAGTTTTGGATTAGTGGGCCTGGAAGATGAGTGTGTTGCTCAGTTCATCAGTGCAGTGATCCGTAGTGACGACTGTGTCGAGGTCGATCTCCGTGCCGTTGATGGAAAGGGAATCCCACATGTTGCGCTGTGCTCCGAGTTTGATGCAGGCATTTTCCGGGATGTCATTGAGCTGGATGGTAAAGGCCCTTCCGTCGTCGGCGCTGGCGACCGTCACCTCGCCGTTCCAGCCGTTGACGATGCTTTCGTCAACGACCATTCCCTGGGGGACGGCGTTGGCCGCAAGGAGTTCATCATTGGAGATGGAGGCGAAGCTGTGGACGTGGCTGTAGGTTTCATGGATATTCATGCGCAAATAGGAAAGGTTTTCCTGCTGGTTGGAGACGCGGGAGGTTTCAATCGCGTTGGAAATGACCAGAGCGACGGCACCGAAGATGATGGAGCCGATGATGATCGCACCGAGGACTTCCCCCAAGGTAAATCCCCGCTGATTCTTCCGATTGTTCATAATCCGATACCCTGTGTTACATGTTGCTGGATGGAGAAGACGCCAAGGACGAGGAAGATGATGGTCAAAATGATCAAAAGAATGCTGAATACCCCCAGAAGGCTTGCTCCGCGCTGGATACGTTCCATACTTTCCTCCATCATTTCTTCAGCGATCTTGCCGAGCTGCTCGTTGAACCCGGGCAGGGCGGCATAGGTGCGCAGATCGTCGGCAAGGATGGGATCAGGCCAGCGCGCAGGCGTGGAGCAGAGAGCGTCGCCGAGCGACAGTCCCTGCATGGTGAATCGGTAGACCGGACGCAGACGGCTGCGCAGGTATGGGCTGGTATCGGGGCTTTCAATGGCGCGTTGCAGGATGACGACGAGCTTGACGCGGGTCTGGAGCAGAATCGCCGTGGCATAGAGCCAGGACACCCCGGCGAGAATCCTGTAGACGGACCATGGAGGTATTTTGTCCGCGAACGAGCGTCCCATGCCTGTCCAGTGTTTGAAACTGAACCAGACGAGGAGAATTCCGCCCATAAGCAGCAGGGCTGCTGCCGCGCCGTACCAGGAAGTGATGAAACTGGAGAGCTTGTAGAGCAGCCATGCCGAACCGGTCCACTTTTGCGGATCGGAGAGCAGCGCCATCTGCGGAACGAGAAGGTTTGAAACGGTGAACAGGAACCCTATGACGCCGCAGAAGAGCAGAATGGGGTAAGCCACTTCTTTGAGGATCATCCCCTTAATCTTACGGGTTTTCTCCAGCAGATCGGCAGCTTTCTCAAAACCTTCAGAAAGCGTTGCCTCGCCCCCGGTCTGGCCGCTGTCGATGAGCATGACCTCTTCCGGCGTTGCATAGCGTGAGAGCGCCTTCCCTATCGTATCACCGTTGAGCAGGGACTGAACGATGCGGCCATAGATGAGATGCGTCGGGTTCTTTTCCTTTTTTGCGCGTTCCTGAAGAATCCTGAAGCAGTGTTCAAGGGAGAGGTGCGTGTGTCGCAGTTGCCTGGCCAACTTTTTCCAGCAGCGTTCCCGGGTTCTTGCGTCGAAGGAGGACTTGGCCAGCCATTCCCGCAAGGTGGAAGGCACAGTAATTTGAAGGGCGTTCATGCGGCCCTCCAAAGGTGTCTGCGGGGCCTCCAGAGCGCCGGACGGCGGCGCTGGAAGGTGCGGGAACGAGCTTCAGGCTTCATGGAGAAGGCAAGGTCATGATCGAGCGTGACGCCGAGCCGTTCTTCGGCAATGGCGGGATCAACCTCTCCAGAGGCAATGCGAGCCAGGGCATGAGAGACATGGGTCATGCCGCCCATGTCCTTGATCCAGTGCTGTTGGGCTTCATAGAGGCGGTTTTTACGTAACAGGCCAATAAGCTCCCGATCCGCAGCGGGAATGACCTCTGCGGCGACCTGTTGGCCGACGAGTCCGAGGCCGTCACAGTGGGGGCAGCCATCGCCACGGATATGGATGTTGTCGACTTCCCCGTGAGTGTAGACAGCTTCCAGGCGATTCCAGAGATCGGGCGATAGTGCGGCGGGATGTTCATGCAGCGGCTTCTTGCATTCTGGGCAGAGGATGGGCATCAGACGCTGGTACATGAGGCCGTTGAGCACGCCGTCAGTGCAGATGGATTCAAGAGGAACACCCATCTCATGGAGACGTGCGACGATGCCGATAGCGGAGTTTGCGTGAACCGTTGACCAGACGCCGTGGCCTGTGAGCGCGGCGTTGATGGCTGCCCTGGCCGCTTCCAGGTAGCGGATTTCGCCGAGCAGGATCACGTCGGGGTCCGAGCGCATGAGTCCGGCCAACGCCTCCAGTAAAGCGCGTTCGCGCTCAGCGTCGGAGATCGCCTTGGTGACAACATTAAGCTGGCGGACGCCGAGGATGGTATACTCCGGGGGGTCTTCCAGAGAGTAGTAGTTCTTTGTCGGAACATACTGAGCCAGAGCTTCCAGGGTGTTTTTGAGGACGGTGGTCTTACCGTGTCCGGTGGGACCGGAGACGATGGTGAGACCGGATCGTTCCGTGAAGGAATTGACGAGGTTTTGTTGTTCCGGAGTGAAGCCGAGAGATGCCAGACGTTGCATTACCGGTCCCGTGGCGGACGTTGCGTCGTAGAGCAGACGCATGGCGAGGGTGATGCCGGGCGAGGAAATGAGCGGACTCTGAATGGGCTCGGAATGCAGACGAACGGCGAAGAGTCCTTCAGGCAGGAACTTTCTGTCCGCGATGCGCCCATCATACCGCTCGAACTCGGTGAAGCCGCTTTCGGCCTGCGAGAAGACGCCCTGAAAGATGCCGCGAATGAGCGCCTTTCCTTCTTCGCCGTTCAGAGGTTCGTCTTCCTGGAGCAGGCCCATGCGCCGGAAGTAGACCTGTGCATAAGGCCCCATATAGGTGATGTGAATATCGGAAACCTTTTTTTGGAGAGCCCGGTTCAGCAAGTCCATGACATAGGTTTCGACCCATGGACGATCTCGATTCCCGTCGCTGGCGAACTTGCTGTACCGGATGCCGAATTTCTGCTCGAATTCAGAAGGGGAATACCATTCGCAGGGCACAATGAGAGAGCCGGTCTGCTCAGAGTAGCGGGCAAGCAGATTGTCAAGTATGGGATTCCCCTTGAGCTCTGCGGAAGCATGAAACCCGTCGAACCAGCGCAGCCGACTGGCCAGGGATTCCGGAATAATGGGTACGTAGTCCATGTCTATAACCAAGGGAGTGGAGAGTTGTTGACGATAACCTTGTCCCGTGAAATGGAGGACACGGTTCCGAAGCCGGGGACGGTATCGCCGACTTTGACAGTATAGGTGCCGGCACTGGAACGGAGGGTGGCCGTGAGTGTCGAGGCTCCCTTCACGGAAAGCACGACGAGTCGAGACGGTTTACTTTCAGGAGGGTTCCCCTTGGCGATTCCCTGCGTGACGGGCGGCAGGGACAGGGATGGGACGATGGCCGGTTTTTCGGCCAGCTTGTCGTCCAGTTCCTTCAGCTTGACCTGATACTGTTTGTACTCGTAGGCGGCCTTGTTGATGTCGCGCCCGGCCTGAATGCCGGTGACTTCGCCGAGCGTGCCGGAATACACGGTTCCGGGACGGAATTCGGTAATAGGTTCGACCGGGATTCCGGCGGATGCCTGTTCAGTACCGTGTTCCCTGGGCTGAGAAGCCTGAACGGGCGGCATCTGAGCCGGCTGGACTCGTTTCGTGTTCCTGGGGGCGGGAGTGGAGCTCATGTAGTAGATACCTCCAGCCGTCGCGACCAGAGCGAGGACAAGAACGATTATGACTCCGAAGCGCAGTTTCCTATTTGGCATAGAGTTCTCCCTTTATTTTCCATGACTCATTGGCATATGTGACTTCCTTGATGAGCAAACCGGGAATGTTCAGTGCCTGGGCCAAACTCCGGTAATCCGCGATCAGGTATGCCGGAAGATTGGAGAGTTCCCAGGAAGAAGAAATCCAGGGGCAGGCGACATCCTGCTTTTCAACCTTTTTCACAGCCCTTTTCCTCCACGACAGTCGGGTCCTGAGGGAAAAATGCTGGGTGAAGGCGTAAAGCCGACGAGCCGCTTCTTCTCTGGAAAGCAGACTGCCGATATTACGTTCCGCTTTAGGCAGGCTTTCGCGGATCGGTGTGTGCGAGACGGCGAGCCGGGGCTGCTGTTCATCGAGCTCGCCGTTGAAAGGCAGCAGCGTGTATTCGGAGAAGTCCGTATGTTCCCATGTAGCGGCCAGTGCCGTCCCTGAACAGCTCAGGCTGGAAAGCCTCCAACCGTTCGCCGCGAGTGGATAACGCAGCATGGCGGGAGCGCACTGGGTGATGACGGCGTCCGGATCTGGCGCGGTCATCCATTGGCGTGGAAAATGCCGTTCGGGATGTTCCTGAGCGTCACGTATCCGTGCTTGCTTTTGCTCCGCGGAGACTCTGGAACGTTCAATTCGTACAAGGCGGTCCCGGTATTCGAGGTATGAGTGTAATCCCCAACCTGCGGCGACCAGCAGCGCAATCACGGCAAGCGCCTTGATGACGGTTGCTCTGGTCAGTTGATGCAGGGGGAGGAGCCGCACGGCTTGGGCTTCCGAGCGTGAGAGTTTTGCAAGGGCTTCCGTGATGCGCGTCGTGCTTTCCTCCGGCGACAGGGTGCGCACCGTGTCAATACCCAGCGTATCCTGGAGCGAGAGAGCCAGTGCTTCGGCCTCATCTTTCATTGTGAAGCAACGATCTGCCCGGGCGGAGAGGATGCCTCTCTGGACACCGAAGACCCACCAAAACGGCTCGGAGGTGTCCGCGTCCACAAGCGAAAGGATGCAGATCTCGGATACATCGGTTCCCCCATTCAGGATCGCAGCCAGGGAGGACGCTTTCCGCCATGCCTGCTTCCCGTGCGTCCGTGCAAGGCCGTACTGAAGTTCGAGCATGATGATGCGGTCATAGGGATCGGAGGAACCATCGGCTTCGGAGACGATTTCCGCCTTGCTGCGCTTTTCGGTGAGGTTCCATGTCAGGCCCGCTATGCAGGACTGTCCATTGATGACTACACGGCGCATCATCACACGTTCTCCGCACTTTCCAGTTCGATGGTCACGACGAGCAATGTCTTTGAGAAGTCGGCATCACGACTCGTGTTGAGAACACCGAGGGAGTTGCCAAGGTTCTGGGTTGACTGCTCAAAGCCGGCCAAAACCAACGTCTGGCCCATCTTCATTTTTGACCGTTGGGCAAAGCTCCGTGTACTCACCTGCGGAAGCTGGACATAGACCTGTTCACGGTCGATCTCTTCCATGGAGTCAAGGGCCGACAGAGTGACCGTGTATTGGAGAATTACCCGGCGATCCGGCAGGATATGCGGAATGATGGTCATGGCGAAACCGGTTGTGACTTCGCCGGGTGTGATCTCTGAAGTCTGGTTGTACTCGCTGGTGGCCAGGGTCATACCGGCGAGGTAGGCATGGCGCTTGATTGCCTGCACGGGAAGAGGCTGGTTCGACATGAGCAGGCCACCGGCGGAACTAAGCTGGGTAGCACGCCCCCATTCTTTGAGAGCCTTGATCGTGCCGCTGGAGCCCTTGAGCTTGCCCTTAACCACACTAACAGCGGCGGTTGACGCGCTGCCTAGATCGCCGAGGCTGCCAGCGACGACGGAGACGTCGTTGTTTTCGAAGAGGGCCTGAAGGTTCAGCCCGGCGCTGGAGGCGTCGGTGAGTTCGAGCGCCCAGACACGCACGGTAATTGCAACCTGGCGGGAGAGTCGAGCGTTGATCGAGTCGATGTAGGCGGTTACGTCACGCAGGCGCGTATAGGAATCCCTGACCGTGACCGTGCCGGCAGCCTGATTGATGGAGACGGTGCCCCTTTTGCTCAGGAGTCCCTTGACGGCGTTTTCGATCTCTTTCCAGATGTCCATCTCTATTTTTGAGGTGTGGACTTGGGAAGTCTGGGAAGAGGTGTCTCCGGAGGAGACCGTGGAGTTGATACTGGAGCCGCTGATGGAGGAGCCGCTTGTGCGTTCCTTGCTCTTGTTGGAGACCTGACTGTCATAGGTGATCACGCCCGGCGCGGCCATGATGGTGTACGTGCGCACCTGCATGGCTGAGAAAGTCACACGGTTGGTTTTGGCGTCATAGTCCCAGCCGTATCCGGACAGGCTGGAGATAGTGTCCAGGAGGCCGCGCAAAGAGCCGGTATAGGATACGTCGATCAGTCCGGACATGCTGGCCAGAGGCGGCAGGCCCAGATCATCCAGGGCCGGCAGATCAGGCGAGGATGATCCCTGTTTTGTCGGCTGGGGATCGTCGGCATCGGTATCGGAGACCTGGGCCGATAATGGGGCGATGGTGCTGAGCGAGGCCGCGATCTCGGAGAGCGTCCCCTTCTGTTTGAGGGTGACGCTGGCGTTGAGGACGGGGATGTCTTCGCCGTCCGTTTGCCGGACGATGGGTTTCGCACCGAGATACGGATGTTCGGCAATGGACACGGTCTTCGAGCTGGAGAGCTCGGCCAGTTGATCCCGTTTTGCCTCGACTTGTTGGACCGTAGGCGCTCCGCCATCCTTGACGGCGCAGCCGGAGAGGAAGGCGAATGCGGCGAGGAGAAGGGAGAGGTATCTTTTCATTATCTGTCACTCACTTCCAGAACGTTGTTTGAGGGATAGAACGTTGCCCGGAGTGGGAATCCGGCGGCGTGGAGGCCTTCAAAAAGCTGAGTAACGGCGGCAACGAAGTTGCCTCGGAAGCTGGCGCTGGCCTGCATGTCGAGATCCGTGTCCGCGTTCCAAATGAGCTGCCAGGAAGCACGGCTTGCCCAAACATCCAGCTGCGTGCGCAGGCTTCCCTGCGAGAGGTGCCATTCGGGAAGGGAGACAGGCTCGGCAACGATGGTGACGGCTGGAGAGGCCGGGATGGACGTGGCCTCAACTTTCGGCGTTGCCGGGGGGGCAGGCGTATTGGTCGTGGCCGGAGCAGACTTTGATGTCGCTGCGGCATCGGCCAGGGCCGTAGCCACGACGGGAGATTCCGACGAAACTGGAGCAGCTACAGCAGATTGTGTCGTTGCCGGAGCGGACGGCGTTCCTTTTGGCGTAAAGGTGACGAGCCTGGCCTTGGCGTTGATGTCGACTGTGGAGTCAGTGGCCGTGGCCATGTCCATGAGAGCTTTTCGCCATGGGATATTTTTCGGGTATGGAACTTGCTTCTGGCGCAGTTCCGTCCCCTGGATGCTGTACTGCCATTTGACGGGGATCACCGTGCGGACTGCGGTGATGATCGGCATCCTCCGGGAATCCCCGGAGGCCCTGGACGACTCCTCTTTGTGGGGCGTTGGTGCTTGGGGAACCGGCGTCTGCGGTACTTCTGGGAGAGGTGCCTCCTTTACTGCGGGAGCCGGTTCCGGAATATGCGCGGGATGCGTCACCACCGGTGTGCCCGGAACCGGCTCTTCCGGAGCTGAGGCCGGAGCGGGAAGCGCCGGAGTCTGAGAGGTGGAAGGGAGTCCTCCGATGAGTCTGCGGATCATGCTGAAGGCCGTGCCGTCCGAGGTTCGGATCTGAAGATACCCTGTAGGGGTGATCTCGCCGATAATCTCGTCGAGGACGTAGCCGATCCGGAGGCCGGAAGAAGAGTCTGAGGGGAAAATGGCAAAACCGTGGCCACGAAGCTGGTTTTCGAGTGACGTGCCGAACTGACCCGGCACGGTCACGAGGGAAAGACCTGTCTGACCGGCTGGGTAGCGACGTGAAAGTTCAAGCGCCGCTTGAGAGGCGAAGCGTTCGGCGTCGGCTGGCCATGTCTCGCTTAGGGCGTCGGCAGTCCTGACGCCAGCGACCTCACGGCTGCCGTGAAACGGAAAAGCCGCACAGCCCGTGAGCAAAAGGAGGCAGACTCCAGTAACAAGAGTTCGTTTCATGCAGTTCCTTCCTTCAAGGGAGTTAGAGTTGCTTTGACCAGTTGAAGTCGCGAATATAGATGCCCAACGGGTTCTTTCTGATCTGATCTTCGGACGTGCGGTTTGTGGGAGGAACGACATGAACCATGAGCAGGGCTCTCATACGAAAGTCAGAAATTCTGACTCCCTGGCGATCCGTCACGGTCTCTTTCCAGTCGATCTGCCATGTTTCATCTGACTGCTGGAGAACCGAAGTGATTTCTATGGAAACGAGTTCTTTTTCGGCACGCCGGAAAGGATTGTTGGCCTCATCGTTCATGTATTCGTTCATCTTGACGGTCGCGGCATCTTCAGCATTCAGATGGGCGTAGATTCTGAAAACGGCATTGCGCTGGACTGTGACGTCCGGCGTAACCATGCGGGCATCGTTGATGAAGGAAGCGAGCGTAGCTTGGATGACGCGGGAATCGACGGGGGCGGCCTTGTCGGCAACGGAAACGGCAAGCGGTTGACCGAGTTTGTCCACTTTGATCACGAAGGGAATGTATTTTGCTTGTATGGCGACGTAGATGATGCCAGCAACACAACCTAGCACAGTGAGCATGGAGACGATCCCCACGATCTGCCACATCAACCGTGAGAAAAACATGGCGCTTTCCCGCGAGTTGTGGTTGTACCGGGCGTTCAGGTAAGGAGAGTCTTCCGGTTTTTTCTTCATGACGCACTCGCATAATCGGTTAGTGACAGGCCCCGTTCACGGAGCCACTGCTCAATCCATTGTTCGCCGAACTGCTTTTCAAGCTGCATGATGTGCTGCACGGATTCGCGATCCGAGACGCCGACGAAGGACATGGCGAGCGGGCCTATGGCAAAACTGAACAGTCGGCTTCCTTGCTCGGAAACCAGGTAGTATTCGTTCTTGGGAACAGCCGAGGAGATGATTTCGATCTGGCGGCTGTTCAGCCCCATTTTTGTGTAAAATTCGGCGAACCCCTCGTTTCTGGCGTAGATGTTCGGCAGATAGATCTTGGTGGCCGTCGATTCGACGATCACATCGAGAATGGAGGAGTTGAAGGCATCCGAAAGGCTCTGTGTGGCCATGAAGATGGAACAGTTCTTTTTTCTGTTGACCTTGAACCATTCCCGTATCTTTTCACGGAACACGGGATGACCGAGCAGTATCCATGCCTCATCGAGGAAGATCCATGCGGGCTGCCCGTGCAGGGACTTTTCGATCCGGTAGAAGAGATAGAGCAGGATGGGCAGTGCCCATTTGTCTCCCATGTTCATCAATTCCTCGTTTTCGAAGACGGTAAAGGGAGACAGAGCAAGACCGTCGCTTTCCGCATCAAGCAATTCTCCCATGGGACCATCAATGGTGTAGGCCTGCATGGCTTCCTTGATACGGGGTACGTCGATAAGACCGACGAAATCGGACAGTCGTCGGTTCTCTTTGTCCTGGGACATGAGCGTCAGGGTCTTTGTGATCTTGAGTCTCTCGCCGGGACCGGTTTCGACTCCGTTCAGGGAAAGGATGGTTTCGATCCATTCCTGCGCCCAGGCGATGTCTGAGCGCGTATCCAGAAACTGAAGGGGACAAAATTGGAGTTTGTCCGAATCTGAGGCAATCGCGAAATGCAGCCCCCCGCAGGCCTTTGTCAGAGGGTACAGGGAATATCCCTTGTCAAAGGCAAAGATCTGCATTCCTTTGTACCGGCGTAGCTGGGCAATGAGCAGGGCAAGAGCCGTGGATTTGCCCGCGCCTGTGGGGCCGATCATGAGGGTATGGCCGAGATCGCGCACATGGAGGTTAAGCCGGAATGGACTGTTGCCGGTCGTGACGCAGTACATGAGCGCGGGGGAACCTTCAGGATAGAGAGGGCATGGGGCATAATCGCTTCCCGTCCAGATCGTGTTTGTGGGAAGCATGTCCGCGAGATTCTGGGTCGTTATCAGAGGACGGCGGACATTTTCATTGCCGTGACCGGGGAGGGAGCCGAAGAACGCATCCAAAGTGTTGATGCTTTCGGTTCTGGATGCGAATCCGAGGTTGCGTATGGCCTTGTCCAAACGCAGAGCGGCTGCTTCCACGGCCTGTCTGTCTTCGTCCATCAGCACAACGACGCTGGTGTAATAGCCGGCTCCAACTCTACGGCTTTTGATCCGTGTAATGGCGTCTTCCGCGTCTTCCGTCATGTTGACGGCATCCTGATCCAGTCTGGGATTGGGCTTTTCAAGGAGATAATCGACCAGACCTCGCTGCTTTTGCTGCCATTTTCTGAGAAAAACGTTCATGTGCGAAGTGGCTGCGGGCGAGTCAAGGAAGATAAAGCGGTTCGACCAGCGGTACTCCATATCGAAGTCCGTCAGCAGTGAAAGCATTCCAGGGTATGATTCCATGGGAAATCCCTCTATGGCGACGACCTGGATGTGCTTGCGGCCTATTCTGGGAATGATGCCTCCCCACAGTTCCTGCCCGCCGAGGAGCATGTCCAGATAGACGGGACAGGAGGGGAGACGGACGGGTTGCGATTCTCCGGTGATGCAACGCTGCAAATGGGAGAGGAACTCATCATAGTATTCAGTTGTGCCGTCTTCATTTTGGTAGGCGTGAGCGTGAAGCCTGGTGAGCGAAAGGACGGTGGAAAGACGATTTTCAAGGCTCTTTAGATCCTTTTTGAAGCCCGTCAGAATCTTTTGTCCGCGTTCCTTGGCGGATGTCGGAGCCTGAGCGTCATCGAACATGAGATCGACGAACTTCGCCTGCGCCAGCATCGGCGGGAACCATGTGACGGTCAGGACGGAGTACCCCTCATACATGACCCCTCTTTCTTCAAAAAAGTGACGGCGCTCTGTGTCTATGGCCCTCGATATGGGATCGGGAAAATGGGAAAGATCCGGGGAAGGATACTTTGGGGCGGGAGAACGGACGGCATCAACATGGATCATCCAGCCGTTGCCCAATTCCGTAAGAGCGGCATTAAGGAGTTCGGCGTCGAATTCCTGTTGCCGTTCGGTATGGCTTTCTTTGTCCTTTCCCGCATAGACATAGGCGGCCATCAGCGAGCCGTTCTTGCACAGGATGATGCCGTCGTCGATCATGGAGCCGTAGTTGAGCAGGTCGGCGACGCCGGCTTGCTTCGAGCGATGTCGCTTGAGCGTCCGGGCTTCATTGGCCTGTTTGATGCCCCGGATGAGCAGAGCGAACAGCAGCAGGCCGAGAAGCGAGATGGCAATGATTAAGAAAATCATTTGTAATTCCTGGTGTTCTCACGGAAGGGCGTGGACCTTGCGGGGTAATAGGCCGCATAGCGGATATGCCGCAGATAGACGAAGCGCATGAGCGGGTCGGCCTTCGCCATCAGCCGGAGGACGAAAAGAGAAAAGACCCACAGCGTCAGTCCCGTCCAGAAAGCAACCCACTGTTGCGCGGAGATGACCAGGGCAAAGGCTACGACTCCCGAAGAGATGATCAGTTCACGGTCACACCCGAGCAGAAGGCTTGGACGAGTGAAGGATTGATGAATGGGAACTGTTCTGAGGGCCATGTCACACCATCCTGATGGTTTCGCAGGCATGGGCGATCAGAGCTCCCTTGCCGAAGAATTGTGACTTGATGTTGGCGGCGCAGAGGATGATGGCCATGACCAGGATGAGAAAGACGAGCTGTCTGAAGAAACCTGGAAGGTCTCCGCCGAAGGCCAGTGTGAGCCCGCAAACGACAATGGCGATGCCCGAGATCGAAAAGGCGACGGGACCGGTCACGGAATCCTCAAGAGACTGAAGCCATGATTCGTAAGGCATACCGCCGCCTGAGCCTGCCGAAGCCAGAGCGTCAGGGACGCAAATAACGACCATCAGAGCGATCATGGTCGCCAGGGAAAGGAAGAGCTTGAGATTCATGTTTCCTCCAATTATTGGTTTTTATGCAGTAAATTCACTAAGCTGGTATTCTTGTTTCTGTATCGAATAGCCGTCCACGGCGAGGATTTCCCGAATCCTGCGACCTGACGGAGTCCTTTCAATGAAAACAAGGACCTGGACGGCTTCGCCGATAACCTCCTCGACGCAGCGCGGAGCCGAGGGGCTTCGGGAAACAAGCCCACGGATGCGGGAGAGTCCCTGGAGCGCCGAGTTCGCGTGGACGGTTGAAATGCCGCCGGAGTGGCCGGTGTTCCAGGCATCCAGAAGGTCAAGAGCGGCTTCGTCACGAACTTCACCGACATGGATGCGCGTAGGGCGAAACCTCAAGGTCTGCTTGAGGCATTTGGTCATTGAGACATCGTCCGTTGTGTGGAAAAAGACGGCGTTGGGTGCGGTACACTGAATTTCGCGTGTGTCTTCGATGATTACATGCCGCTCATCCGGGAACTGGCGCACCATCTCCGCGATAAGTGCGTTTGCGAGAGTCGTCTTGCCGGAACCGGTTCCCCCGACTACGAGAAGGTTCTGGTGCTCGGATACGGCCATGCACAGGGCGTCTTTCTGGCGTTCCGTCAGAATTCCGGCCTCAACGTATTCATCAAGTGTGAAGACCCGGGAGGCCGGTTTGCGGATTGTGAAGGCCGGCGCGGACACGATGGGAGGCAGGGCTCCGGAGAAGCGAAAACCGCCCGGATATTCTCCATCGAGCTGGGGTTGTTCGTATGAGACAGTCTTTCCGAGAAGCGAGGCCAGCGTCCGGAAAAGGGATTCCGCCTTATATGGCTCCAGTGTGCCGATGCACTTCATGGGTTCGCCGAATCGCTCTTGCCAGATGCGTCCGTCCGGGTTCAGCATGACTTCACAGGTCAATGAATCTGCCAGGGCGTCGTTCACTATTTTTCCTGCATGTGTTTGCAGGTTCCTAGCCCAGCGAGTGCGTGTCGTTTCCGTTGCTTCCATGAAGAATATCCTGTAATAAAAATTAGTTAAAAAATATAAATTAGTGGCATGGAACACAGTACATGGATGCCGAAAGACAGGAAGATCCAGCAATAAAAAGGAATATAAAATGTGCCAAAATGATTTAATTCCTTTTCAACATATATATGAAGAATCAAAAAATATTTATAAATTGCTGTTTACATTAAATGGTGCTGCTATTGTTTCCTTAGTTACATTAATTGTTTCTTATGATAAAAATGATGTTTTAAAGGGGTTTGAAATTTTATCAGGTAATCTGTTTTGGTTTGTTTTGACTATTTTATTTTCTTTATGTATTATATTATGTATATATACATGTAAATTTTATATATGGGTTCGTCGTGATAGAATTTATAGTCATAAGTTTGTTAAATACTATAATAATGCTATTATAGCTGGAATGTGGTCTGTTAATTTAATATTATTTTTAAATTTTATATATGGAATATCATATTTATATTCTGTTTTGAAATATGGGATAACAATTCTATGATACCATAATATAAATTACATGTATAAGTGCTAAAAACATAATTATTGTTCCAATAATTATATATGTAACAAGAAGATTTTTTTTTATAGAATTAAAAAATTTTTTAAGTATGTTCATAAAATTTCATCCTGTGAAGATCGAATTATTTAAAAGATCGAAGGATCTCCGTAAGGAGCATCCTAGGCGTCTTCCTGTTCGTCATCGTAGGCTTCAGCCGTCTTGCCGAGCAGAGCCGCCAGATCGGGGTTTTGCGTCAGGCAGAGAAACAGGATCGGCTTGCCATTGCCCTTCACGGTAAACAAAATGGAGCCCACGCCGTACTCTTCCATTCGTTCCAGGGCGGTATCGAAGGTGTCGCTGGAATCCAGATCAAGAAACAGGTTGCTCATGGCGATCTCTCCTTTGGCGTCAGACGGCGCAGGCTTGGCAACTGCGCAGCCAGCCGACAAGACTCATGGGTGACGACGTTCCGGACAGATAATCGCGGGCAAGGGAAACCAGACGAGCGAGATCTGGCTTTTGTCCTTTGCCTGACAGGTAGTTGAGGTATGTCGTGACGGGGACGCGCTGGCGTTCCGGCTCAGGCCAGAGCGCGATCAGTGCGTCCGCGTCTTGTGAGGGAGTAGGAGATGTCGAAACGGTAGGCTGATTGAACCGCTTTTGCAGTTCCTCGATGCGGGCACGGTAGACTTCGGCTTGTCGTCTTTCTTCAGGAGTAAGAACCGGTTCCGCAGGCACGAGCTTCCCGAAAAAAGTCTTCTTCGGGCGGCGCATGAGAGGAGCCTTTTCGAACTGGCGCGAGTGCAGCCAGTTCGAGAGCTCGGGAGGGTAGCCGTTGAGCCATCTGCTGTCCGTGAGTTTGTATTGCTCAACGATGCCGAGGAGCTTTTCGATGGGCGGCAGTTGCCTTGCGCGTCGCATCCGGCGATAGACGCGCAAGGCAAGCTGCCTGTTGTGGGGCATGGCCCAGGACGCGGCTTGAGGCCATGCGGCCCACAAGTTCTCGAACTCGTGCTCCGTTGGGCGGTGCAGTACGTGGGTTATCTGTGGCGCACCAGTTCGAGACAAAGAGGAAAAATCCCCCCTCCCTTGTACCCTCTGGGGTAAGGGAGCTGACCCCGGATGCCCGGTACGGTTGCGGCAAGAGGGAGATGAAGAGACCTCCTGAACCGGAAGGGGGGAAAGGGGGGTAATTTCTTGTTTCTTATTTACTCTTATATCATGCGAAAATTTTTCGTGTGCTCCTCGTGCTGAAGCATTGCTGGAAGTTTGCATGCCGTGCGTGGGGATGCCGAGCTTTCTGAGCAGGGCGAGCAGGTGTTCTGAGAGCAGCAGGTAGTAGATATTGCGGCCCGTCTTCTCGTCTTTCCTGACCGCGATGTAGCCCGTCCGCGTCAGCTCCGCGATATAGTTTTGGACCGAACGGACCGTCGTTTTGCACAGGAGCGCCAGCGTGCTTTGTGTCGGGTAGCAGTGATCCTTGTCGCCGCAAAAGTCGAAAAGCATCTCATAGAGATAGGAGGCGTTACCGGAAACGGAGGGATCTCTCCTGATGAAAGTCGGCAAAAATTTATCCCTGACATGCAAAAACAGACTCTTTGGAGTAAAAGTTCTCATATTTCCGCTACCTTGTGAGTTGCAGAAAAAAGAGAATAACCAAGCCCCCCTAGCTTGACGCCGGAAGCGAGTCGGGATAAAGTCAGTTCAGGTTAGTTCTGACTTTTCCCGTTGAGGGATTTGGGGCCGGTGTCTGGTTGCAGCCAGGTGCCGGTCTTCTCTTTTTTCCTGGTTAATTCATCGGTTCATTCCTTAGTTACGCAAGGCCAAGAGCGCGGGCTTCACGATCCAGCAGGAGTTGCTGGCGTGCGGACAAAAGGTGGCGATACACAAGGCCATAACGAATGAGCGCCCGCTCCCTGATCGGGATTGTGTGCGGGGTGTATCCGGAGCGTTCCCACTCTTCGTCAAAAAGACGGAAATACGTTTCTTTCATATGTGGGTCTCTTGTGTTCATTATCCGATCTAAAATCAGCCGTTCTCCTTTTTTGGGAGCGGCAGTCGAGGTGGATTTCTTCCTGGACATTTTCTACTCCTTTTGCTTTTGCTGACAGGTTGCTCGTCAGGGGTGGGCCACCCGGCCACCCGACGCAGGGCGTTTCGCTTTGTCAGTTTTTGGGCTTCGGTTTCTAGGTTCATTCAATCCTTCTGGGGACCAGTTTTTAATATTCATGGCATGATTTCATTTAACTGAATTTAACCGTCTATTCTTTTTAATAATACTGGCTAAACATTGTGGAGATATTATGTTTATAAAAGAAGATTACTCGGATTGTATACCTCCCTGCTCTGTTCCTAAGAAATTGGAAATTTATGAAATACTCATTGATATGGGGGGAAGGCATGTATATATGTGTCCTGACGTCGAAACATATAAATATACTTCGACTGTCGTTGTGAGTTCTGATGCTTTCCTTTCAATATGGGAAGATAATTTATTTTCTTTTGGTATTCCACGTGAGGCAAGCCTTGAGCAATGGAAACAAGACAGAAAGCTGAATGAAGGAAAAGTGGAAAAAGGTTTTTCATTAGGAATCATAAATCCTGTCCCATTTGCTACAGTTGACTCTCTGGATAATGGAAAACTTTATCTGACAAATGGATGTACACGTACTTTATGGTTGCTTATTCATGGTGCGCGAGCCTTTCCTGTGGCATGCCCGCATAAGTACGTCAAAAAACTTCGAGCTCTTGCCGGTATCGAATTGTATTTGGAGCCCCGTAAGATCATCTCCTGGCCATGTATAGGCAGGGAGACTAACCTCCCCCGATGGGCTCATTTTTTTAAAAACCCTTTCAAGCGCATGGCGTAGATCATTAAAGAATACTTCGTGGCCTTCCAGACAGTTTTCAACGAAGCTAAGTTTTTCGGAAAAGGTGGCATTGTTTTTCAGCAGATAGGCAATGCCACGATTTTCAGTCTGGAGTTTTGCGAGCTTTTCGCCACTGCTTCCGCAAACTGCTATGAGCCCATCCAGACATTTTATGACAAGTCCGGTTTCTCCAGGCAGGGAAATGCCCGATTTGTCATCGACATCCGGGAATGCTTCATTGAGAATATCCACAATGGCGTCAAAAAATCTTCTTGAGGACTCGGCGACATCTATAAAAGTGATAAAGGCTTGGCCAAGTGCCATGTGTTGTTCATACAGGCAGCGGACAAACTCCCTGTTTTCAAAAATTCTTTTATGAATGCCCAGCCTTTTGTTCCCGGATTCCCGGCAGACACGCAGGGCGCGGCTCAGAGCGTCTCTGGCCTCTTCTCTGGTCAGAACGCGGGTGCAGGTTTTGGGAATAGTTGCTGGAACCATCTTTTTTCCTTCATCAGCGGATATTACTCGTCCATCGGGTTGTGATCGGAGGAACCATCGAGCCACATGAGGGCATCAAGAATGCCCTGTTCGTAGCTCATGCCGGGGTATCGGGTTCCCTGATCGATACCTTCCTGTGCCCAGTTCATGAGGTCATAGATTTCTTCTGATTGGCGTTCTACTTCAAACATTGTGTTTCCTTCTTATCGGCGGACATGGCGTGAAAAAGGAAAAAAAACACGCCATGTTCCGCCTTGCCCCGAGGGGCGTTTTCGCGGACTGTCAGAGTTTGGAAATGATATACTTTAACATAATTATGCGCTCTCTATGTCTTATGGCATTATCATCCTTCTTTCTTCTGACGTTCCGTGAAAAGGTTATTCGACCCGCTCCATCGAAATGATGTAGTGGGCGTTTTCATATTTGATGGTGCAGGGCCGACCGTCGATTTTGTCGATGAATCGGTCGTGAAGATTTTTTGAGGCAAAGAGATCCACGTCGTAGATGATGCCAGCATTCACGTTGGGAATGATGAGGGGCATGTCTTCGGGGGAAGAGATGCCTGCCCGCTGTTTTCTGCCTTTGGAAGCTACGTAGAGGTAGCGGGCAAGTTTGCCGTCCCGGAACCACGTATGTTCATTGGGGGAGAGGATCAGCATGAGCTTTCCCGAAGGCGAGTGGATTTTCTTTTCCTTGAGGTTGGCAAGAGGAAGGCCCATAGCCTCGTCCGGAGTGAGGAAGAGGGTATCCACTGGGGGCGTCGCGGTAGACTTGTAGTCGGCGGTCGCGTCAGGGAACTGCTCGAAGGGCAGGATCATTCCGGAGCTGACCTGAGCACCGAGGCCTATGATGCAGAAGCTCGCCGTGAGTATGGGGAAAAAGTGTTTCATGATATTTCCTTATCAAGTCCAATGAAGAAAAAATGTAAGAAGGCAATGAACCAGACAAAGGTATGAAAGAACCAGGGAACAGCCATGTCGAAAAATTTAAAGGAGCCGAACAAGAAGCCCACTACCAGAGTGGCAACAAACATCGAACGCCACGGCCAACGGAAACGCTTCCAGAGAAAGGAGAGGTCACGCATGTGGGAACCTCCTCATCCACCAGTTGGCGAATCCCATGTGGAAGGAGCGAAAGGGTCTCGTATATGTCAGACCGAAGATGATGCAGGACTGAGGTATGATCGAGATCAGGAACCAGAGGGGATCGTCTATGAGCTTGCCGGCAAGAAATGAGAACGGGGGGATGAGGGCAAGGCCGGACAGGAGTTGGGCAATGTCCATGATGATACGCCGTCTCAGGTTTCGGTGCATGTCGGCGCGGTAGAGCACTTCTCCGGGGAAGCAGAGGGAGGAGCGAATGACCAGAGGCCGTGCCGGGACGTGAGGTACATGCCTGTAGGGAGGCGCGTACATCAGGCGGATGCCGAGGTATCTGGCGAGGCAGAGGGGGATATTCGGGCGTGGTCTGCGTATTGCAGGCCTTCCGGGGTGGGTGGCGACGCAGGCCGAGGGCTTTACAGCCGATCTATTTGGGGGCAAAAAAGGCGACAGAGAAGACCCCGGTGTGTGCGGGATATTCTCTGTCGCCTTAAAAAGGAAGGGTACTCTTGGCATGTCGCCTTTCCTACCTAGTAGTAAGAAAAACGACAGCCTTTGATGTCTGTTGGCGTCCCCAAGCGGATTTGAACCGCTGTTGACGGCGTGAAAGGCCGCTGTCCTGGGCCGGCTAGACGATGGGGACGTCTGGGTGCGTGTTGGCTGGGCTACGTGGACTTGAACCACGATTAACGGGACCAGAATCCGTCGTCCTGCCAATTGAACGATAGCCCAACGCGCAGAAAGCTGTTTAGTAAAAACACCCCCCACTGTCAACAAAAAAAGAGGCACTTCAGAAGAAAAAGTTTTCTGATAATATTTTTACGTGTTATTTTATATAATTAGATACTGGCCTAAAAAGTTGTGTCTATGAGGGTATAGGGAGGCAGTGCGCAGGGGGGCTTACGGAGCCACGTCCGGTATACTGATTTGGCAGGTCACTTGACATCAGCGGGCATGGCATTGCAGTATTATCCGGTGGACATTCCCATACGAACACGCCTCGTTTTGCTCCTCGCCATTGTCATGGCTGGGGGCTTTCTCTTTTTTCCGTCGCAGGGAACTTCTCTTTCCTTCGATTCGTTTTATTCCGCCGCGGTGTTTCCGTGTACGGAAAACACCCCAGAGCCTTGCCCGGTTCCTCTCGTCTTGTCGCCTGAGGAGGCTTCCTTCGGGGGGGAAGCGTTTTGGAGCCTTCCGGAGCAGGGGAGGGCGGCATATACTCCTTATGAACGTTCCACCTCCGGTGCGTCCCGTTTGGAGCGGGGGCACGCCTTCAGCTCATTCGTGGCGTTGTCGGGCAACAGTTTCTGCCCGGGAATACTCCTGCGGCGAGGCAGCGTTTTATCAGCCGTTTCCATACTCCCCCGTGGCTGGGTTTCTTGTCACGCTTGTCCCCGTTCGCCTCCGGCGGTTTGAACGTCCAGACGGGTCTAGTCCTTTTTGTTCAATCGCAACGGCGTTCTCCATATTCTGGGGAAGGAGCGTATATGTTTCTTGATTTTTCGTGGGTGGCAGAACCCACGGCTTGGGGCGGGTTGGGCACCCTTATCCTGCTTGAAGTAGTGCTCGGCATCGATAACCTTGTTTTTATTTCCATTTTATCCTCGCGGTTACCGGAAGATAAGCGCAGGCACGCGTTTACCATTGGCCTTTCCCTTGCCCTGATCATGCGTCTGGGATTGCTTTCCACGGTTGCATGGCTGATCGGGCTCACGAAACCGTGGTTTTCCCTTTTTGGCTATTCGTTTACGGCCCGGGACATTATCCTGCTTATCGGCGGCCTGTTTCTTTTGTTGAAAGGGACTATGGAACTCCACGAGCGGCTGGAAGGGTTTCAGCCCACGGAAGAGAAAGCCGTTCACCAAGCCGTGTTTTGGCAGGTCATCACCCAGATCGTGGTGCTCGACGCCATATTCTCTTTGGATTCAATCATCACGTCCGTAGGCATGGTGAAGGAACTCTCCATCATGATGCTGGCCGTCATCATCGCCGTTCTGGCGATGCTGTTGGCTTCGCGCCCGTTGACGGAGTTTGTGGACAGGCATCCCACGGTCATCATTTTGTGCCTCGGCTTCTTGCTGATGATCGGCCTGAGCCTTATTCTGGAAGGGCTGGGCTATCATATTCCCAAGGGATACCTCTACGCGGCCATCGGTTTTTCGATTGTTGTGGAAGCCTTCAACCAGCTGGCGCTACGGAACCGAAGGAACAGGATCACAACGCGCGGATTGCGTGAGTCCGCCGCCAGAGCGGTTTTGGAGCTGCTGGGCGGAACCACGATCCCCGGCGGCGAAACGGAAATGGAAATGGCCGCGCTGGGCTACTCCGATTGCCGGGACAAGGTGTTCAGGCCGGAAGAGCGGGCCATTGTCGCGCGGGTCATCCGTTTTGGCGGGCGGACCGTGCGGTACATTATGACGCCCCGCCATAAGGTGCAGTGGCTCGACAGCAACGAGTCGCCGGAAGCCCTCCTCAAGCTCGTCGGCGCATCGAAACACGCATTCCTTCCGGTCATGTGCGGGGATACCGACGAAGTGCTCGGCGTCGTGGATCTGCGCGAGCTGTTGTGGCGCTACCAGAAGACCGGCCGTTTTTCGCTTGAGGCCTCCGTGGTCCCCGTCCCCATGGTTTTCGAGCATACCGGGCTTCCCGATGTGCTGGACGCCTTCAGGCAGCATCCGGCTCCGATGGGCATTGTTCTGGACGAATACGGGAGCGCCGTGGGCGTTGTGACGCCTATGGACATCTTGTCCGCCATCGCCGGGCATATGGGGGATGTGGCCCCCGAGCCTGATTCCTTCCGTCAGCCTGACGGCTCATGGCTGCTTCCCGGACGTATGGCCGTGGACGAGGGGTTGCATACGCTGGGCATCCAGCCGGAAGAGGAGCTGAGCTGCGCCACTATGGCAGGGTTGCTGCTTGAGCGTCTAGGGCATATCCCCGCTGCGGGGGAAAGCCTGTTTTTCTGGGGGCACTTGTGGACGGTCGCGTCCATGGACGGCCTGCGTATTGATCAAATCCGCATTCATCCACAGCGTTCAGGGGACATTACGGAAAAAAGTGAATAAAAATGCGTGGATTGATTTTGCCATGAGACGACTATGGATTTCTTTGCGAGAACAGTTTAGGTTAGGGCGATTCTAAAAAGGAAAACCCTTCCCAAGCGCTTCGGATTGCTTTTTAAGCGCGGAATCCTGTTTTTTGAGAGAAAATACCTCTTTGGAGGATTGTGCGGCGTGGCGTTTCTTTTCAAACGAGTCTGGCGACTGTGTCGTCCGGCGCTGCCGTGAAGAGGAACGCTACACCAACACAGAGGAATCGGAATGAAACGGAATCTCTTACAATGCATGGCCCGGGTGCTGCTGTTGCCCGTGGCTCTGATGTTCATATGTGGGGCGCTGGTTTCCGCTCATGCGGAATATTCCGGCCCCAAAGTGCGCTTTCGGCTGGCGCATCCGTGTCCGCCGGGGCATCACACCAGCTTGGCCTTCGAAAAGTTCGCGGAATTGGTCGCCCAAAAATCAAAAAACAAGATCAAGGTGCATGTTTTCCCCAATGCCGTTCTGGGGAGCGATGTCGTCATGCTCAAAGGCGCGCTGACCGGCGGGCTCGAAATGGCGGTCAGCTCCAGCCCGAACCTGACTTGGGTGGTGCCGTCGCTCATGGTTTTCGATCTGCCGTACATCACAAGCGTCAAGTATCAGAAGAACTTGTATGAGGCGTTGGATAACGGTGAGCTTGGCCGGTATTTCAAGGGAAAATTCAATGAAGTCGGCCTAGAACCGATCATGTACTGCGAATACGGCTACCGGGATTTCTTCAGCGTTAAAAAGCCGATCCGTTCCGTCGGGGATCTGGCGGGCATTCAGGTCCGCACGACGGCTTCCGTCGTCGAGGTCGAAGTGGCGAAAGCCCTTGGCATGAAGCCGAAACCGTTGGCGTGGGGTGAAACCTATACCGCGCTCAAGGAAGGTATCGTAGAGGGTGAAGGCAACACGTTTTCTTTCCTGCTCGACGCGGAGCATGAGGATATCCTTAAGTACGCCTTCGCATCACAACACAATTACAGTATGCAGATCCTGAGCGCCAACAAGAAATGGTGGGAAGAACTTGATCCGCAGGTCCGGAGCATCATCCGTGAAGCGGCCGCCGAGGCATTGAAGTACCAGCGGGAAGTCTTGGCCCCGCAGTCGGAAGAGGAGGCTGTCAAGCGGTTTATGGCTGATGGCCTTGAGGTTTCCAAACCTTCGGAGGCCGAGCTTGAGGAGCTGAAACGGAAAACGCGTCCCGTTTGGAACCTTTTTTCGGACACGTTGTCACAGGAACTCATTGACCTTGTGGTAGCCACTCAGCAGTAAGCTGGTTTTGCTTACAGGAGAGAGTATGAAAGAGGACTTGTCCTTTTTGCGCTCTTGTACTTAAGCCATAAGGCTATTACTCTAAAGAGAGGCGGGGGGCCGGGGAGCCCCGTTGTTTGCTGCTATGCCCCGGAACTGCCCCGGCGGGTGATGAATCGCCAGGGCGTTTGCTGCAGAGTATGACAAAGAAGCCGAAATTCTTTTTTACCTTACATCTGTTTTTTTGAGTTTTTGGTTGAAATCGTTGTCTTCCGTGAAAATGGATGGCAAAAATCTGCTTGGCAGATCAGTGTCCTTTTTATGGTCGGTTCAGGCCGGAAGGTGACGCCTGAGTATGCCATGGTATTGGAGTCCATGTGAGAAAAGGCATATTTGACCCATCAGTGGGAAGCTCCGCGGAAGAAGGTTTTTGGCCTTCGGATGCCCGTACCGTGCAGGCGCTGCTCTGTACGGCATTGTTGTCCGCGTTGTTCTTTTCATGGCTTTGGCAGGCGTTTCGCCTGTATAGCTATCCGGGGCTCGTGCCTTACAACGATGAAGCCGGGGAACTGTTTCACCTGCCGCTGTTCACGGGGCTCGCATTGCTTGCTTACGGCCTCCGGTTGCGGTTCCGTTTTACGGAACAAGAGTCGTGCCAAGGATACGTGCTCCCCGTTCTTGGGAGCACGCGCCTACGGCGCAGGCTTGTGACGCTGCTGCTGATGTGGACGCCGGTTGTGTTGATGGTTACGCCGGTTTCCAACGAATTTTCCGGATGGGTACGCTCCGGCAGCTGGGCCGTCAGCGCTCTTGCCGGGATAGGGGCCGGCATCGCAGGCTGCCGCATTGGTCTGGCGCTTTGCCGGTTTTCCGGAGGCCAGCTCGTCCTGAGCCTTGGCCTGGCGAGCATCGTTGCGCCGATATGCAATTATCTTGTCCTGTTGTGCCCAGAGCCGTATTGGGTGATCCCCGCGTTGCTTTTCCCCGCCCTGTTCGCCTTGCTGCCCTCTGTGTATCCCACTGCCTCTGGTGATGAGGGGGAGCACACCTATCCCTTTTCCCGTATCCCGTTGTTCCTGTGGTGTGGATGCCTGCTCACGGCGTTTAGCGAAAGCGCTTACTACAATCTGTATGGGGCGCTTGAACCGGTCATGCCCGGGCCAAGCCTGAGCGTGCTTGTTCTCGTCGTGCTGGGAGGGCTGTCGGCGTTACTGGTGCTGGGGCAAGCCCACCGTTCGCCGATCTGGTATGCCTTTTTGCTCGTCATCCCGGTATTGGTCGTGGGTTATACCGCGTGGCCTTTGCTGCACAGGGAATCGCCCGGCCTGTCGCTTGGCGGTTTGCTGTTCGGGTATACCTTGCTGAACATCTATATGATGACGGCATTTCTGCACACGGTTTCGTATCGCAAGGGTACGCGCAGGCTGCAGCTGCTGGCTTGCGGGATAGGGGGCATCGCGCTGGCGTCATGGATGGGAAGCCATAACAGCGGCTGGATTACGGAGAGCATTGCCAGGGGCGACTCGCTCAATTCACTGTTTGCGTTTCAGGCCTTCGCCATTTTGGCGGGGAGTTTCATCTTCGTCGTCTACCTGGAAAAAGTGGGCTTTTTCCGTCTGGCGAAGGGGGAGGCGGCCGCTCCGGAACGGGTGGCCGGGCAGGCCCCGAGCACGCCGATGTCCTTGATGGACTGGCCGATCGAGGAACTGGAGACGCACTTCCGCGAGCTGGGGCTGACCAGGCAGCAGGCGATGATCGCCGCATTGCTGGCCCGCAAGACGCCGGATACGACCATTTGCGACAACCTCAACATTTCGCCGAGCACATTGAAGACCCATATACGGAATATTCACCGCCGCCTTGGGATCAGCAGCCGCCACGAGCTGGCGTGGCTGGTGACGGCAAATCCGGCGGGCATTTCCGAAACGCAGGGAGGCGGCCGTTAGCCGTATTGCGTTCAGGCTGGCGGATGGCGGGAAGTGCCGTTGCCGCTCGGGAAGGGGCAGTTGAAGCTGAGGAGGCGTTCTTTCGGGAGCGCCTTTTTTGCGTGCCATGAGGTCCTAAGCGGGACCGTGAGGCGGGTATCCTCAAGAGGATAGAGGCGCCGTATTGTCCTTACGAGGGGGCTGCATTGGGTCAGGGAAGCGTTTGCTTTCTGGGCTGGCAGCTTGGTGGCACTTGAAGGCGGCCCGCACCTCGCGTAAGGGAAGGCTAAACGAAGGGGGATACATGCGATTTGAAGAAGCTCTTTTGCTTGCCGGGAAGGGCCAACTGATCACCCGGCCCGGATACGGCGTTTCTTTTGCGGCGATTCGGGAAGGGCAGGCCGTGTATGGGCATTTTATCGGAGAAACCGGCTTTACCGATGTGCGCGCGTATGTTTTTACGGACGAAGACAAGAGCGCTACGGATTGGGAGCTCTTCACCCGTGTCCTCCCCGATGCATGGGAAGGCTGCGATGTGCCGAATGGGTAAAACCGTGAGGGCGGGTGTACCACGCTGTCCCCGTTTTCCGCTCGCCAATCGGGAATCTGGAACAATCGGGAATCTGGATGCGCTCTCTTTTCTGAACGGCGCCACAGTGGGTTATGATGAAAGCCGTGTGCCTGCGGGGACGTCCGGCGGACGGGAAAGTGCAGGAAGAGGCACGGTGGGCAAGATGCATGTAAAAGGCCCGGAGGGTATTTCTCCGGGCCTTTTACATGCACCAGGCTGTGGGAAGGCTGGATGTTGAGTTTCAGACAGTTGCGCTATGGCTGTTTTTGAAACAGCCTACAATTGCCCATATACGAGCAAATGCCGCGCGGCCCTTCGCTTCCTGCCTCTTGTCCACGCCTGCCGGATTTCCGAGGCACTGTCATAGTCCTTGGCGGCCCCATCCAGAAAAAGGGGTGGGGTTGTACCTGCCGAGCCAGCGGATTGCCCCCGGAAGGAGGAAGCTTTTTTTACCGCGATTCGCTGTAGGCTTTTCTGCCCAAGGTGGCTCCCCGTGGTTTTTTGCCGAACTTGCCGGGGCGCTGGCGGCGCTGGCCGGGCGCAAAGGGTTTGCGTGGATGCGGGCTGTCCGTCTCATCGGCGGCCTTCGCCGACACCTTGACCCCGCTTATGAATACACCCTTGTTGAGCGTGGCCAGCACATGCGCGGCCAGCTCGGCGGATATCTCCACGATACTGAAGTTGTTCTGGATATCGATAGCGCCGACGCTCCGCCCCGGGATGCCGCTCTCGCCGGTTATGGCGCCCACCAATGCGCGGGGGGTGACGTCATGCGCCTGCCCCACATCAATGTGGAGCCTGGACATGGGGCCGGACTCCTGCCTGCGGGGAAGCGGCTGCATCCTGCCCTTTGATTTCGCCTCGGCATTTTTGGCGGGGCGTTGCGGAGCCATCGTCAGTTCATCCACTTCGCCGACATTGTCCTGATTCCCAAAATCCCGCTGCATCAACAGTTTGAGCAAGGCCGCGGAGATATCCCGGCTGGAAGCGTCGCCATCCGGGAAGTGTTCGGTCTGGAAATCCTCCACCAGTACCCGCCAGCGATCCAGAGAGCTTTCGGCCAGGGTCTGGCGGACTTCATCCAACAGCTTGGACGTGCGGATGTTGCTGACGTCGCGCAGGGTCGGCAGCTGGCCCGGCTGGATGCGGGCTTTGGTGTAGCGGATGATTTCGCGGATCTTGTACTGTTCGCGCACCGTGACGAAGGTAAAGGCCTTGCCTTCGCGGCCCGCGCGGCCAGTACGCCCGATCCGGTGCACATAGCCTTCCACATCGTGGGGGATGTCATAGTTGATCACCGCATCCACATCATCCACGTCAATCCCGCGTGCGGCCACATCCGTCGCCACCAGAATCTCAATGCCGTCGGTACGGAAACGGCTCATCACCCGATCCCGCTGGGTCTGGTTCATGTCGCCATGCAGCCCGTCGGCCTGATAGCCGCGCTGCTGCAAGTGTACGGTTATCTCGTCCACGCTGCGTTTGGTGGCACAGAACACCAGAGCCTTGCGGAACCCCTGCGAGTCCAGCACGCGGCACAGGGCATCCATCTTTTGGTATGGACGGACCTCGTAGTACACCTGCTCGATGGCGGGGACCGTGAGCATCTTGTGGGCGATGGTCAGCATCTCCGGTTCGCGCAGGAAACGCTTGCTCAGTTCGCGGATAGGCTGGGGCATGGTGGCGGAGAACAGGACCCGTTGGCAGTCCGTCGGGCTTTGTTCCAGAATGAGCTCGATATCCTCGCGGAAGCCCATGTCCAGCATTTCATCGGCCTCGTCCAGCACGACAATCCGCGCCTCGCTCAGGCGCAGCGTGCCGCGCTGCAAATGATCGATAACCCGGCCCGGCGTGCCCACGACCACCTGTGCGCCCTTGGCAAGCGCCCGAAGCTGCCGCTCGATGGGCTGCCCACCGTAAATCGGCAAAACCGAAACGCCCCGTTTGTGTACAGCCAGTTTGCTCAGTTCTTCGGATACCTGAATGGCCAGCTCGCGCGTAGGGCAAAGCACCAGCGCCTGCACGCTCTTGCCGGAAGCGATCTTTTCCAGAATGGGCAGGCCGAACGCCGCCGTTTTGCCGGTTCCGGTCTGCGCCTGGCCCACGGCATCCTTTCCCGTCAGCAGTGCCGGGATAGCCAAAACCTGAATGGGGGAGGGTTCTTCAAACCCTAAATCTTCAACAGCTTTCAAGAGTTCCTGGGACAATCCCAGTTCTGTAAACGATGCGGTCATGATGTTCCTGTAGGTAAAAATATCAAAAAGGGGGTAAACACAGTCTCAATGCGTTTGATGCACAATAACCATGATTTCCAATACATACTCGGAAAGCGGGGAGCGCCCCGTACGGGCCGGGGTGCGGCAAAAAATACCGTGTGCGGAAACGTGATGCACAAGTCCGTTTTTCGGCGGAGCATATGGTGATGTTGGCCTTTTTGGCCAGCATTTCCGCGTATGGAAGCCTCCGCCATAAACCGGAAAGGGGTTTCCTGTTTCACCCTGCAACGCCCGCTGTACAAGGGAGGGCCGAGGCCTGACGCCATGGAGATGTTCCGGTTTGGGGATTTCGCCGGGTGGCTGATCGAGGTTCGGAAAAGGACCATTGGTGGCACAGCGGCAACGCCGCATAAGAAAAGGGGTTACATCGTACGATGTAACCCCTTGAGATTCCTGGAGCGGGAAACGGGATTTGAACCCGCGACCTTCAGCTTGGGAAGCTGACACTCTACCGCTGAGTTACTCCCGCAATGCGGTGTAAAAAAAATGGAGCGGGAGACGGGATTTGAACCCGCGACTTCAACCTTGGCAAGGTTGCACTCTACCACTGAGTTACTCCCGCTCAAATGGAGGCGACGTCCGGATTTGAACCGGAGGATGGAGGTTTTGCAGACCTCTGCCTTACCACTTGGCTACGTCGCCTTGAGCGTGTTTGTTGGAGCGGGAGACGGGATTTGAACCCGCGACTTCAACCTTGGCAAGGTTGCACTCTACCACTGAGTTACTCCCGCTCAACGAAGAGAAGGTTTACCGTCGAACCCCGCTTCTGTCAAGCGTTGTTTCTCAAAAAACACATATTTCTTTTCCATCTTTTCCGTATGCCGCTTAACATGTCGAGGATGTTATTCCTTTGCCGGGAACGCTCAGGAGGGGGCCTTTTTCCGCATCCGGCATCAGAAGCGGGGGAGCGGGCGGTCGTCCGTTGCAATGCCCGTCTTGGAGGCGGAAGATCAGGCTTCCGTGGGTAATCATTGTGGAGGAGAGGGCCGCGCCGTATTTTGAAGGGAAAAAAGGATTGCCACATGCAACAGATACGTACCGTTTCCATAGGCGAGGTGCAAGCGTTCCTCCAAAACCATCCGGGAGGTTTCCTCATCGATGTGCTGCCCCCCGAATTCCACGTCCAGCAACATATCCCCGGCTCATCCGGCGTCTGCGTCTTCGAAACGGCTTTTCAGAAGAAGATGCGGGCTCTGGTGCCGGATATGGCCGCGCCGCTCTTGGTATACGGAGCGGGAGGCTCTTTGGATAGTGCCGTTGCCGCTGAAAAATTGCAGCGCGAAGGCTATACGGATATCAGCCTGTTTGCCGGAGGGCTTGAGGCCTGGAGGAAAGCCGGGCTTCCGCTCGAAGGCGAGGGAGTGGATTTCCCCGTGCGGGATGAGTCCCCTCTGCCGATGTTTAAGGAGTACATGCTGATCCCCGAAAAAAGCTTTATCCAGTGGGCGTGCCATAACACTGTCCACAGCCATGACGGGACGCTTTCCGTGAGCGGCGGGGAACTCCGCTTCCCGCACGGCCCGCAAGGGGAGGGGAACGGGTTCTTGACGATGGACATGAACGGCATCGCCTGCCGGGATCTCGCACAGGACGAGATGTTGCCCGTCCTGATTGCCCATTTGAAATCCATCGATTTTTTCGACGTCATGGCCTACCCCACGGCGCAACTGGATATCCTGTCGCTGATGCCCCTCACAGGGGCCACGGTGACGGGGCGTACGCACCGCTTGCAGGGGCAGCTCAGCGTGCTGCGGACTGAGCGGGCCATCGAATGCGATGCGGAGCTGCGGAACCTGCCGGATGGGGAGCTCAGCATGTTCTGCCAGTTGGTCTGGGACAGGACGCTCTGGGGCGTGCGCTATGGGTCGGCGCGTTTTTATCGTTTTCTGGGAATGCACAGCGTCGACGACAACATCAGTCTCAGCGCGATGCTGTTTTTCCGTTCCCAGAGGCCATAAGCTCAGATCTGCGCAATGAAAACAGGAACAGGATCGTCACACGGCGATCCTGTTCCTGTTTTCAGCGGCCCGGATGATACTGGCCGTCGTCAAAGCCGCGGCGCTTCAATTCTTCGGGGCGGTACTGCCCGTCATCATGGCGGGGCTGGGGATGGCGGTTATACTGGTGGTCTTTCCGCCGCTCACGTTCCAGCCGATCCTTATCGTGCTTTCTTCCCGGATGATCGCGATCCCGGTCGTTCCACTTGCTGTCCTTGCGATCCCTGTTGTCCCAATGCTGGCCGTTGCGACTGGCTTGTTCCCTCTCCGTGCGGCGCTGCTCGCGGATCATGCGTTCCTGTTCCTGGCGCATTTTCCCTTGTTGGTAGCGATCCTCGGCGCGGTGCATCCTTTCGCGCCGCTCAAGCTGGCGCTGTTGCCGCATCTGTTCCCGGTGGTCGTCCCTGTCGGCCACAAGAGGGTTCTCCGATCCGGCGGAGTGGGCCGGGACAGAAACGTCCGCCGTGTACGGCAGAAAATGACGGGGAGTGGATGCATAGGCGTTGCTCAGGGCCAGGCAGGCCAGCAGCGTTCCGGCACAAAGGCATGTAATGTGTTTCATGGTTTTTTCCTCAAACCTCTCATCAGTGCTGTGAGAAAGGCCGTTCTTCCGGGCTGTGCGCAACGCGCAACCGGAAGGCGCTCTTTCCCCGGCAGGGTGGAATGCGCGTCTTCTATACGCCTCTTTCCCGGCGTTGCAAGCGTACGGAAAGTTTCTGTGAATACAAATGATTAAGCTGGATAGGGAGAAGAAAGGGGAAGGCGGGGAGGGGAAATCCGCAGCGAGGCGGGAGGAGGGGAAAACGCAAGGCTGACAGGAAAGAACGGAAACGGATTCCGGCCTTTTCTGTCAGCCCTTGTTCCTCTACTTATAGGAAGGAAGAGGCGTCTTGATGAGTTTCAGGAACTTGTCGGTGACATAGGAGCTGTTTTCAACCTTTTTCAGCTCGTCCTGCGAGATCCTGCCGATGGCCGCAAAGAACTGGGCCAGATCGCCCTGCCAGCTCTGGGCCTGGCTGGGGCCTTCGGAGGCGTCGAACATCTGGAGCTGTTCTTCCAGGTTGAACACCGGATGGTTCTTAAGATCCATCTCAGCGAGATCCTTGCTGTAGTCGGTACCGGCCCAGTCAACGTAGAAACGCAGGTATTCCGGCAGCAGCTTGTCCATCGGTTCATTCTTCATCATGTCGATGGCGCGCATGTAGATGCTCAGGAACTTCGCGGTGACTTCGGGGTTCTTGTCGGCGAATTCGCGGTCGGCGACGATGACGATGGGAAGGCCGCGATAGCAGTCATGCGGCGTGCTGGCCACTTTCCAGCCGCGCTTTTCGCCCACGTAGGTGAGGGGCGCCCACAGGGTCACGATGTCGCCGATGCCGTATTCGAATGCGGCGAGCGCGGACGCCTGGTCCATATTCTTGATGGTCACGTCCTTTTCGGTCAGGCCAAGGGCCTTGAGCCACGAGCTCAGGGCGAAGTGGGCCGAGGAAACGGTCGTGCAGAGGACGGTTTTACCCTTCACGCTTTCGGGGGTGCCGTATACGTTCGGGTAGCTCTTGTTATAGCCCTTGGTCTGCATGATCGGGCTGTCGGGGCGGACCATGACGGCGTTGACCATCGCCTCGTCGTTGCAGTTGGCAATGACGTAGGTGTCGTGGCGCAAGGCGCCCATGAGGGCGGGAATCGCTCCCATGCCGCCGAAGACCCATGTCTTGGCGGGCAGGGTGCTGAGGGCGTCCATGCCGGAGCTGAAGTAGAGCAGCTCGACATCGAGGCCCACTTCCTTGTCCCATCCCTTCTGCTTGGCATACCAGATGGGGAAGGTTTCCTGAGCGCCCATCCACGCGGTGGGGACTTTCTGGAGTTCGGCGGCGCCTGCCGTGCCCACATAGGCCACGCAGAGGACGGCAGCGCAGAGGCCGCGAAGCCATTTTTTGACGTTCATATGCACTATTCTCCTGTACTTTGGGAAGAGGGGGAGGCAGAAAGCGGGGTAGAAAGCTCTGGAGAGTCTTCTACCCCGCAACATTAAGCTACAGATTTCTCAACTTACTTGTAGCTTGGGATGGGGGTCTTGACGAGCTTCAGGTACTTGTCGGTAGCGTAAGCGCCGTTTTCGACCTTCTTGAGTTCGTCCTTGTTGATGCTGCCCACGCTGGCGAAGAACTTCGCGATGTCGCTCTGCCACTTCTGAGCGGTGCTCATGCCCTTGGAAGTATCAAACAGGGCGAGCTGTTCTTCCAGGTTGTAGACGGGGTGCGTCTTGAGGTCGGTGAGGGACAGTTCGGGGGAATAGTTCTTACCGGCCCATTCCAGGAAGAAGCGCTGGTATTCGGGAACGAGGGATTCCAAGGGTTCCTTCTGCAGCATGTTGACGGCGCGCAGGTAGATGCTGAGGAATTTCGCGGTGATTTCAGGGTTCTTTTCGGCATACGCGGTGTCGGCGATCAGGACGATCGGGTTACCGACCTTACACATATGCAGGTCGCCGGCGATCTTCCAGCCCTTTTCCTGACCGGCGTACATATGGGGAGCCCACAGGGCCACGCCGTCGCCGATGCCGTTGTCAAACGCGGCCAGAGCCTGGGCCTGGTCCATATTCTTGATGGTGATGTCCTTGTCCGTCAAGCCCAGGACCTTGAGCCAGGAGCTCAGGCCGTAGTGGGCGGAGGAAACGGTCGTGGTCAGGAAGGTCTTGCCCTTCACGGTGTCGGGGCTGCCGAGCACTTCGGGGAAATCCTTGTTGTAGCCCTTTACTTTGGCGATTGGGCTGTCGGGACGGACGAGCACGGAGTTGGTCATGGATTCGTCGTTGCCGATGGCGATGACGGAAGTGCCATAGCGCAGGTTGCCCATCATGGCCGGGACGCCGCCCATGCCAGCGAAAACCCAGGAACCGGACGGAAGGGCGTTCAGAATATCCATGCCGGAGCCAAAGTACTGGATGTCGATGTCGAGACCAGCTTCTTTGTCCCAGCCCTTTTCTTTCGCATACCAGATCAGGAAGGTTTCGTGTTCGTCCATCCAAGCGGTGGGTACTTTGGTGAGCTTTTCAGCGAAAGCCATACCCCAAGCGAGCGAAACGCAAAATGCGGCAGCGAGAAAAGCACTGATGAGTTTCTTGAAACGCATACCTGTTCCTCCAAGTTGAAATGTACTGAGGAAAATCCCTCTACCCTTATCATAATACATGTCGGGGCATGCACGATGATCGTATTCCGGACGTCAGCGTGACGTCCCTGCGGCGGCCTTTTCGGCATCTTCAACCGTCGCCTTGCGGACGGCCTGAACATGCCGGGTGCGGATGCGGAAAGCGCAGAACTGCAGCCCGCAGCCGATCCCCGCCAACCCTACCGCAAGCGCCGTTCCCAGATGGAAATACAAGGCTGCCGCGGCGAGGATGCACAATGCGAAACTGGCGAGCCTGAGGTACAGGAGCTTCCTGTATACCTCCCCGGTGCGTTCCCAGGGAGCGTCGTCGCATTGGCGTTGCGCATCGTTGTTTTTTGGCTGGGCCTTGCCCGAACAGCGCCGGACAAAGCCCTGTACCGACCACCAGACCAGCCCCGCGCACAGGGATCCGATGATGAGGCTGACGGTGGTCGTTTCCATATTACAGTACCAGGGCCGTGTTGTCGGTGATGATGGAGCGGAGCTTCAACAGCTCCATGCTGGTGTGCTCGCGGGGGCGGGGAAGATCGATCATGTATTCGGTCTTGATGCTCCCGGGGAGCTTGCCTTCCATCAGGATGATGCGGTCGCCGAGGAACAGGGCCTCGTCGATGTTGTTGGTGACGAAGATAACGGTGCGCTTTTCCTGTTCCCAGATGCGCGCGGTTTCCTTCTGCATGAACATACGGGTCTGGGCGTCCAACTGCCCGAAGGGCTCGTCAAGGAGCATGATGTTCGGGGAGTTCGCATAGGCGCGGGCAATGCCCACGCGCTGCTTCATGCCGCCGGACAACTGGTGCGGGTAGTGCTTCTCAAAGCCGGTCAGCCCCACCATGTCGATGTAGTGCTGCGCAATCTCATGCCGCTCGTTGGCGGGGATATTGCGGAGCTTGAGACCTAGTTCCACATTATCACGAACGTTCTTCCATGCAAAGAGCATGTAGCCCTGGAAGACGATGCCGCGGTCGGGGCCGGGGCCGGTGATGGGCTGGCCGTCAAGCGTCACGAATCCGGTGTCGGGCGTTTCCAGCCCGGCGAAGATCTTCAACAGCGTGGACTTGCCGCACTGACCGGGGCCGAGGATGACCAGAAACTCGTTTTCATACACATCAAGAGTGACGTCGCGGATGACGGGGACTTCCTGATTGCCCTTCTGGATGAAGGTCTTGCTGACGTTTTCACAGCGGAGTTTGAGTTTCGGTTCGCAGTTGCAGGTGGTCATATGCTTTCCTTTCTCAGCTGTGCTTAGAGGTTTTCAATGGTGCGCTTCCAGGGGCAGAGCTTGCCTTCAAAGAGCGTGACCAACAGTGAGGTTCCGTAAGCCGCTGCCGCGATGAGGACCATGCCGCCGAGCACGAGGGTGGGCTGGTGGGTGTCCATGCCGCGCTTGATGAGGAAGCCCATGCCGTCGCGGGAGTTCATCAGTTCGGCGGCCAGAACGCAGGTCCAAGCGGAGCTGAGGGAGATCTGGAGGCCGGCGAAGACCGCGGGGAACGACGCGGGGAAGCATACGTGGAAGATTTCATCCCGGCGCTTGCCGCCGAGGACGCGGATAACGTCATACAGGTCGGGGTCAACGAGGCGCACGCCGTTGTATGCATTGAGCAGACAGGGGACGAACGTACCGATGATGATGATGAACACCTTGGACATTTCGCCGATGCCGAACCACAGGATGGCGATGGACACCCAGGCGATGGGCGGCATGGGCTTGAACAGGTCGAACAGAGGCTTCACAATCGCGTTGACGTACTTGTTCAGGGCCATGAACAGGCCGAGGGGCACGGCGACGACGCTGGCGGCGATGAAGCCGATGAGCACGCGCTGGGTGCTGGCCCAGATGTGGCCGATAAGGTTCGTTCCGGCGAACTTCATGTACGTCAGGCGGTACAGCTGATCCACCACTTCCAGCGGGCGGGCCAGGGAGTCGCGGAAGATCTTCTCTTTCGCCACGTAGTCCCACAAGGCGAGGAACAGGACGATGGAAACCACGTTGAGGAAGTACTTGTTGGTAATGAACTTGTAAAAGCTGAACGGTTCGCGGTTTTTGGAGTGGTCGACGGTTTCGTTGGCGATAGAACTGGTCATGCCGTTTACCTCCTGATGCCAGCCAGCAGTTTCTTTTCAATCTGGTCGATGATGAAGCCGATGACTGCACCAGACAGACCCACGCAAATCATGCCGAGGACGATGATGTCGGGACGGCCGAGGCGGCCACCCATAGTGATGAGGAAGCCAAGGCCGGAGTCGGCGGCCAGCAGTTCCGCGGCCACGAGGTTGGTCCAGCAGTAAGCCAAGGCAAGCTGCAGGGCGCCGAACACCATGGGAAGGGCGGACGGGATGCAGAGCTGCGTGAAAATCTGCCAGTTGTTGGCGCCATATGTGCGGGCCATCTGGATAAGGGTCGGGTTGGTCATGCGCACGCCGACGTAGGAGTTGATGACGCAGGGCACGATACCCGCGATCCAGATGATGAATACCTTACCGGCGAGGCCGATGCCGAACCAGAAAACGGTAAGCGGAATCCACGCGATGGGGGGGATGGGACGGATAAGTTCGAAGATCGGGCGGAACAGACCTTCAACCACGTTGAACCAGCCCATGGCCAAACCGAGCGGGATACCCACGACGAGCGAGAGCACATACCCGATGAAGGCTTCCTGAATGGACGTCCACGCGTGCGTCGCCATGATGGCGCCGTCGGGGTTGGGGTTGCTGAGTTTGTCGATGAACGCGGCGAACACCTGGGAGGGCGATGCCAGCAACGTATTTGGAATGATTCCCGAGCGCACCACGCCTTCCCAGAAGGCGAAAAAGATGATGATGCTTACGTAGGGAAGGATGGTCAGAAGCAATGGCTGTTTGACGCTTACTTCTTTGTAGGCCATGAGTCACATCCTCGTGTCTGTGCTGCGTTAGAGAGGCGAGCCTCGTCTAACCTGGGTTACCACCAACGGATCAGTTCGGTGACTTGCTTGCGCAGCTCCACGAACTTGGGATCGATCAGGTTGCGGGGGCGGGGGAGATCCACGGGGATTTCCGCCTTGATCTTGGTGGGCTTGTTGGTCAGCACCAGGATACGTTCAGCAACGTAAACCGCCTCTTCGATGTTGTGCGTCACGAACAGAACGGTACTGTTGAGCTTTTTCCAGATATTGACCAGCTCGTCCTCAAGGTAGAAACGCAGCTTGACGTCGAGCTGTCCATACGGTTCGTCCATCAGCAGCAGGTCGGGATTCACGGCGAACGCCCTCGAAACGGCGATACGCTGCATCATACTGGCTGAAACCTGGTTGGGGTACAGGTCGGCGCAGGAGGACAGGCCGACGAGATCCATGATTTGGGTCGCGCGCGCTTCACGTTCTTCTTTGCCGACGCCCTTGACTTCCATGCCGTAAGCTACGTTTTCGCGGACGGTACGCCAAGGCAGACAGGTCGGTTCCTGAAACACATACGAGATGTTGTGCTTCTTGGGGTTCGCTTCTTCCCCGTCGATGAGGATCTCGCCTTCGGTGGCGGGCATCAGCTTGGACAGGGTGTTCAAGAAGGTGGTTTTGCCGCAGCCCGTGGGGCCGACGATGGCAAGGAGCTCGCCTTCTTTGATGTTGAAGTTGATCCCATCGAGGACGGTCAGATCCCCAAACCGTTTTGTGAGGTTATTCACCTGAATCTTGATGCGTGATTCTGGGGTGGTGGGCACTGGTGGCTCCTTTGTCTTTTTTCAGGGCGAACACGCTGGTGCCGCCTCCTAGGGAGGAACGCGCTTTGGCCAATTCATGGACCTCGTACGCTGGTCCATACATTGGCTGAAGCGCTGCCTCTGGACCCTGTGTGGAGGCGGACACGTAGGCAAGGGATTGCTCCCTCACAAGTTGTGCTTTCGGCTCCAATCTTGTTCTCTAATGAGCAAAGATGGTGCCAGAGGTAGGGCCCTAGCCTCAAAAAAACGCTTCCTACCTACGTTTCTGGAGTAAAGAAGGCTTTTATTTGAGGGGAATAGGGATGATGCTCAAAAAAGAAAAAAAGAGCAAAAAAGCTCTATTTCCTCAGAGGTTGCGTTGGGGCTTCGGAAAAATAGGATCAAAATGTCCCAAAAAGAGAATGGGGAGGATTTTTTTTGGGACAAAAACATCCCAAATAATAAAACATTATATTCCAATATGATATATGTACAAATGCTGTGCCGGCAACACTCTCCCCGTCATGGTTGAGAAAAAAATCTCGTATAATAAACCATGATTGAGATAAAAAGAACGAATGGATCTGCCTTTGGAAGCGTTCAGCCCCCAAGAGGGCACGAAAAAATGGGACAGAAATGCGACATTTTTCCTGCGGCCCTCAAACGGAAAAGCGCCTCCCTTTTTACTGGGGGAGGCGCTCGGATCGGGGCGTGGATTGCAGCGTGCGGGCGTTATTCTTTTTCCAGGCCGAAATCTTTCATTTTCCTGAACAGGGTACGCCTGTCCATACCGAGGCTGTCCGCCGTCGGTCCGCGTTTCCAGTTGTTCTTCTTCAAGGCGTTCAGCAGGTAGACCTTCTCGAAACGGGAAAGCGCTTCCGCCAGCGTCAGGGAATCTTCCGGGGCTTCGGAAGCGGCCGCCTGTGCGGTGGTCTCGCCGATGACGGTATCGCCCAGCCGCGCCGTCCCCAGGCTCAGGTATTGGTAGAGCACATTTTGCAGTTCGCGGACATTGCCGGGCCAGTCATAGAGCATGAACGCGTGCAGCATCTCGCTGTCCATGTACTCGAAGCGCTTGTTGCTCGGGTAAGCCTTCAGGAAATGCTCCACCAGCAGGGGGATGTCCGCCTTGCGCTCCCGCAGCGGCGGGAGATGGATGGGGATGACGTGGATGCGGTAGTAGAAGTCGCGGCGCATGGCCCCTTCATTGACGCGTTCGAGGAGATCCCGGTTCGTGGCCGCGATGATGCGCACATCCGGGCGGTGGATCTGGGCGCCGCCGACAGGCGTAAAACCCCCGTGCTCGATGGCGCGGAGCAGCTTCACCTGCCCCATGAGGCTGATTTCACCCAGTTCATCGAGGAAAAGCGTGCCCCCGTCGGCCTGATCTAGATACCCTTTCTTGTCGGCCGTCGCACCGGTGAACGCACCCTTCTTGTAGCCGAACAGCTCGCTTTCAAAGAGGCTTTCCGGGATGGCCCCGCAGTTGACCGCCACAAAGGGCTGCTGATACCGGGAGCTGCCGTCGTGGATGGCCCGGGCCGCCAGTTCCTTGCCTGTCCCCGATTCGCCGTAAACGACCACGTTGTCGTCCACGGCCGCCGCTTTGGCGATGAGATCGAAGACGGCGGTGATCTGCGGCGAATTGCCCACGATGTCGCCTGAACATCGGGCTTTGAGGCGCTCGCGCAGCTCCTTGTTTTCCTGCCGGATCGTGTTGTCCTGCTTCTGCTTTTCGGTCACGTCGTTGATGAAGCCCTCCACAAGGAGGGGGGCCTGTTCCCCCGCGCCTCCGGCATGGACGCCCGCGCCTTGCTCCCAGACCCATTTTTCCTCATTCCATGAGGTGATGATCCGGTAGGTCAGTTCGAACGGCTCTTTCTTCCTGAGCGCGTTTTCCAGCGTTTCCGAGACGTGCGCCCTGTCGTCCGGGTGGACGAGGGCAAGCAGCCCCATGCCGTCCGGCCCCATGAAATGCTCCGGCGTATACCCGGTAAGGCGGGTGACCCCCTGGCTGACAAAACGCACCTTCCGATCCGGCGAGTGCTCGCCCTGATAGGCGAGGCCGGGAAGGTTGTTCATCAGGGTTTCAAGCTGGCGGCTTTTCTCGTGCAGCTCCATCCCGATGAGCATGTTGTGGCTTTCGAGCTCCTCCCGGAGGCGCTTGTTGGTGATGTGGGTGCGGACGCGGGCCAGCACTTCGTCGGCATGGAAAGGTTTGGTCACATAGTCGACGCCGCCGACTTCGAACCCCCGGTGCTTCTGGCCGGGCGATTCCATCACGGACAGGAAGATCACCGGGATGCCCTCGGTCTCTTTGTCCGCCTTGAGGCGCTGGCAGACTTCGAAGCCGTCCATCTCGGGCATGAGGATGTCCAGCAGGATGAGATCGGGGTGATGGCTGAAGGCCAAATCCAGCGCGCGCTTTCCGTTCTTGGCGATGATGAGGAAATAGTCCTGTTCGAGGGTCTGGACCAGGATGTCCAGATTGACGGGATCGTCATCCACGACCAGAACGACAGGTTTATTGGGCTGCATCGGAAGGCTCCGTACTTGGGGCGCTGCTCGAGAACAGGGAAGGGCGGATCCTTTCCAAAACGGTCAGAGCAGCTTCATAGTCATAATTGTCCACATGCATTTTCAGGGTGTGGAGTAAGGGATATTCGTCCGCATTGCAAATCACCAGCAGGCTGCCCAGGGCAATGCGGATGCGCCCGGGCGCGGCCTGGAGGAGGGCCTCGACCAGATCATTATAATAGGTGCCCAGTTTGGCGATGTCGAGTTTGGGTTTGGAGGCAATGGCCGAGGGGCCGTCCGCGGGTTTCGTTTCCTTGTCGGACGGGCACAGCTTCGCGGCGGCCTCAAGGACCTCGCCGAGGGCCTCTTCCAGCTCGGGGAGCAGTGCGGCGAGCGGCCTGCCCTGGAGCGTGGACAAGGCGGCATTGGGGTAGCCCTTGTCCAGTTGCGATTGCGCTTCCAGTTCCAGCGTGCGCGCCATATCCCGCAAATGCAGCGCTCCCAGATTGGCCGAAGCCCCCTTGAGGGCGTGCGCCCGTTCGCGGAGGGATTCCCAGTCATGGGTGCGGACGGCATGGCGGAAGAGGGCGGCATCCTGCGCGTGGTTTCTGGCGAAACTTTGCAGGATGGAGGGGTACTGCTGCGGCGACAGGCCTGTCTGGATCACGGTCTCGAGCGAGAAGCAGGGGGGCAGAAACGCCCATGATTCCGCATCGGGCACGGAAGGCCGCGCCGGACTTTCGGCCTGCGCTTCCGGAACCCGGTAGTACTCGGGGAGCAGGCTATGGATGGTGTCGAAGAGCAGCGCCTGTTTGAACGGTTTGGAAAGGTACGCGTCCATCCCCGCATCCAGACAGCGCTGCTTGTCGGATTGCATGGCATGGGCCGTGAGCGCGACGACGGGCAGGACATAGCCGCGTTCCCGCATGATCTTGATGGTTTCGTAGCCGTCCATGTCCGGCATCTGGATATCGAGGAACATGAGGTCGAAAGCCTCGCGTTCCAGCAGGGCAAGGGCTTCTATGCCGTTGCCGGCCATCTTGAGCTGGGCGCGGGTTTCTTCGAGCAGTACGGACATGATCTCCTGATTGACGGGGTTGTCCTCGGCTACGAGGATGCGCACGGACGACAGATCCGGCGTGACCGGCGACTGCGCCGGGCGCGGCCCCCTGAAGCCCGCTTTTTTCCGATCAAACAGTTTGCGGAGGGTGGAGCGGACGCAGCGCACGGTGATGGCCGGGATGACCTCGACGGGATAGGGCTTGTCCTTGAATTCGGAGATGGCGAGGCCTTCCCTCGGGCCGCCCACAAGCACAAGCGGGACCGGGGCGGCGCAGCGCAGCTGCAGCTCCGCCGCAAGGCGCAGGGCCGGGGGGCAGTCCCCATCGCCGAGCAGGCGATCGATGATGATGAGATCCGGCCTGAGCGGCTCTTTCCCCAGCGAGGCGAGGACGGAAAGCGGGCCCACCCTGCTGGCGATGTGGCTCTGGCACTGGATGCCGAGTGCCTCCAGCGTGCGGCGCATGACCCTGACGCCCGTATCCGACGAGCTGACCACGACCGCCTGCAGATCCATGAAGGTATTGCCGCCGAGCACTTCCACCTGTTCCTGAAGCGCCAGCCGTATGGAGAACGCGAACGTGCTTCCCTGCCCGACTTCCGATTCGACCCAGATTTCCCCGCCCATGTTTTCGACCATATACCGGGCGATGCTCAGGCCGAGGCCCGTGCCGCCGTGCCGCCGGGTCAGCGAGGAGTCGGCCTGTTTGAACGGCTGGAACAGCTGCGGCAGCTGATCCGGGGCGATGCCGACGCCGGTGTCGTGCACGAAGAACAGGAATTGCGCCTTATTCTGGTTTTCGGAAAGGTGGAGGTTGCCGCCGTGCCGGACCTGCAGGTGGATGCGCCCGCCCGGAGGCGTGAATTTGACGGCGTTGCCCATCAGGTTGGTCAGGATCTGCTGCAAGCGCCCCGCATCGCCGAGAAGCGCCAAAGGCGTGGAGGGATCGATGTCGATCAGGCATTCCAGCTCACGCGCCATGCTGCCGCGCATGGTCATATCGCAAACGCGCAGGATCACTTCATCAAGCATGAACGGGGCGGTGTCCGTGTCCATTTCGCCCGCTTCGATCTTGGAGAAGTCCAGCGTGTCGTTGACGATGTCGAGCAGGGCGTAGGACAGGTCCAGAATCGTGCGCTGATGGTTGCGCGGCAGCGGGTTGTTTTTCAGGTAGGCTAATTCGGTAAAGGAAATGATGCCGTGCAGCGGCGTGCGGATTTCATGGCTGATGTTGGCGAGGAAACGGCTTTTGGCTTCCGTGGCGGCGTCGGCCGCCTTCATGGCCTGCTGGAGCTCGGTGTTGAGGCGCTGGAGATCCTCGGCCTTGGCGCTTTTTTCCAGTTCGGCGGCCAGCCGCTTGGTACGTTCCTCAACCTTGCGCCGGAGCTGGAAATTCCAGAAAATGATCAGCAGCAGGACGGACAGGACGACTTCAATGCCGAGCAGGCTGGTCCAGAACGTGCGCGGGGGAAGGTGGAGCGACGGCTGGCGGCTGAGCCAGCGGTTGTTGATGAGTTCCCGCTCGGGAGGCTGGATCTGGTACAGGGCTTTGGAGAGGATGCTGTGCAGTTCGGGCCAGTCCGAACGCACGCCGATGGACAGGCCGCTCTGGGCGGGGATGGTCGAGGTCGCCTGAAGCCGCAGATGCGTGTTGTCTTCCAGCTTGGGCAGGACGCTGGCCTTGTAGTCGACCAGCGCGTCGGAATGCCCGGACATGACCCGGAACAGCCCCTGCAGGGGATTGCTGACAGGGTCCAGGATGATGTCGGGATAACGGCTTTCAAGGTAATTGTGCCAGTAATGCCTGTATACGACGGAAACCCGTTTCCCGGCGAGCTCCTTGAGGCTGGTGGCGTGCTGCGCGTTTTCATGGATCACGATGATGCCTGGGAGGGAAATATGGGGCCGGGTAAGGAGCAGGTTTGCGTCGACGGCAAGCGTCGGTTCCACCATGGCGAACAAATCCGTCCGCCACTGCTTGGCGTCTTCGAGCGCCGTTGTCCAGTTGGATTGCGGCTCTATGCGGAACTGGATCCCGATGATGCGGGAAAGAAGCCGCAGATAGTCAAGGCTGATGCCCGCATAGGCGTTGAGCTGCTTGGAATCGGACAAAGGGATGAAGGCTGGGGTCATGCTTACGGTAATGACGGGGTGTTCATCTATCCATGTCTGTTCTTTGGGGGTGAACAGCTGAGGCATGGCCGTCATGGGCGAGAGCATACTGATGGACGATTCCAGCGACGGGAGATAGCTGTCGTCCGGCGCGTCCTTCGTGACCAGCAGCACATGCCCTGTAAACAGGATGAATATGACGAGTATGGTGCCGAGGAAAACAAAAATACGCATAAACGTCTCGCAGAGAAAACGGCTCAGGAAGGAACACCAGTATGGCAGAGATGCGCTGTAAGGTCGAGAGGGCATCTTGTCGTTGCGCCTTCGGTTGACTATGGTGGCGGGGGAGCGTGTTTTCCCGAAGCCCGGCATAGCTATGAGAAGGATGAGACAATGCGTATTGATGAAGTGAAGAGACAGCTTGAGGCTTTTGGCGTTCTTGACGGATACCGCGAGTTCGCCACGTCCAGCGCCACTGTTGAACTGGCGGCCGCCGCAGCCGGATGCGAACCCGGACGCATCGCCAAGACGTTGTCGTTCAAGACGGCTGAAGGGCCTATTGTTATTGTGGTGATGGGTACGGCACGGATCGACAACCGGAAATTTAAGGATCAGTTTAAGGAAAAGGCGAAATTCCCGCAGGGAGAAGAAGTGGAATCGCTCATCGGGCACCCCATCGGCGGTGTTTGCCCCTTTGCCGTAAACGAAGGTGTCCGGGTTTTCCTTGACCTCAGCCTTAAGGCCTTCGATCCCGTCTATCCGGCAGCGGGGGCCCCGAACAATGCGGTATGCCTTTCGCTCGCCGATTTGGAACGTGTAACCGGCGGGACATGGGTTGACGTCTGTAAGCAAGAGGCCGAGTAGGCGGCGTTGTTGGCAGGCCCTGCACACGAGAAAAGCCAATCCATATGGATTGGCTTTTCTCGTGTGCAGGGTTGGGGCTTATTCGGTAAGCGTTTTGGGATCAATATTGTACTTGCGGATTTTGGACCACAGGGTGCTTGTGTTCAACCCAAGCAAGTTTGCGGCCCCGTCAGGCCCGGCAATTTTCCCGTTGGCCTTTGCGATGGCCATCTTGATATGGTCTATGATGATCGTGTCAAGCGTGGGGAAGGCATCTCCGCTTGATGAAAGCTCATATTTCTCTTTGATGTTCTTGTTCGCTGAGGGATGTCTTTCCGCAATAAAAGAGTGCTTCAGCGCATTCATGTCGTTATAGAGGAGAATACTGTTGAAGGTATCTATAAGCATCGGCTGTATGAATGAACAGATATCGATGGCTTCTTGTGAATATCTGTTCTTTCCGATGCTGTATATGGACATGTAAATATGGATGCCTTCAAGGACATGATGTTTGAGAGGAATATAGATGCTGGAAGACTCTTCGTTGTTGAAAATACTGTTCCTGAATTCAGAAAATACGCAGGTTTCTTCACCCGTAAAGTTTTTTATGGAATGAACGTCTCCGGTAAAGAAATTATCTTCTATATACATGCGCCTGAGAGTGTCTTCCGGTATGGTAATTTGATCTGGGAAGGGGTTCTTTGAATAGTCAGCATACTCAGCTACTTTGAAGATGGTATCTTTCTCAAAAAAAGAAATATATACGGCGGATACAGGCATGTATCGCTTAAAGAAGGAGGCCATTTTCTGCGTAAAGTCCGATATGCAGGAGGATTCAAAAACGGTCGAAAAGAAAACGGAAAAGAGTTCCTCAGACGTATGGTTCATGGTCGCCTCTTTGTCTTTTTATACTGTAGATGTATAAACTCGTATCTTAATAAAACGAAAAGAAAATTGCTTTTCAAATCTTTTTTGTATTCAATGAAGTGATTCCAGAAGTCTTTTTATATTAAACAAGGGAAAAGGATTGTCAAAACGTTAAATAACACATGTATAGAGCTGGGATTCTATATAAAGTGTCTTGTTGAAAATCGTATTGTTTTCATTGTATCTCTGTATAAGTATTGACGAAATACGTATTCTCCAAAGGATGTTAATGATGATTGCCTTATCAAAGATGAAGGGCAAAACACAATGACAACTCTTTTAATTGAGTAATATCTGTCCATAAGATCATTTTTCTAAAAATTGTTTTTTGATGACGGATCAGGAGTGTTCGTTTTGAATAGGAGAACATGGCATGTTAGCGATTCCATTTGTATAGAAAAGTATTCTATATAGTAAACAGAGCATACAAATGTAGATGGTATAGTTGCAGTAAAAAATTCTTAATATTACAGATTTATTGTTATATGTTAAGCAATAAAAAATTTGCTTTTGAATAATTCTTCTATTTTATAGATAATAATGTTAAATTTAAATCATAAAATCTAATAATAGTATTTAGTATGCTAAAAATAGTATTATTTATTTTTAAAAAATCATATTTAGCCTATCTACGTTGTAAATAAAAAATCATATTATATTTCACCATGAAAAAAATGTAATGAATAGGAAAAAGTGTTGGACAGAGATGCAAATTGGGGATGCGTGAGAGGAATGATAAATGTAACGCCACGCGGCCCGGTTCATGCGCAAAGAAGCATCACAGCCCTTTGGTGGGAGCCCGAGGAAATCACAAGAGCGTCCTGACAAGAAGGAGACAGGAGAAGATCTGATTCTGGGGGGCTAAAACGGAGTGAGTCACATTATTTTTTATGTAATTATTTCACTGTCCAAGAAAAAACATACGGCAATGCTTGCCCCGTTAGCACAGAGATCTCATGCCGGGAGTGCTTCATTTTATTCGGGCAACGTGCAGTAGGTCATCTCCAATTTCTTTTAGTGTTGTTCTTTGTGTTAATATATTGATATTACAAGTAAAATAGATACTGTTGACGGAAAAACAGGATGTGATATCCTCTTAAAAATAAGCGAACTTTAGGGAAACGTTTCGTCACCGGTGTGGCGCCCAGTCTTCAAAACTGGTGGACGGTCGAAAGGTCGTTGGTAGGTTCGACTCCTATACGTTTCCGCCAAAAAGAATCTCAAAAAGCCCCGCAAAGCCTCAAAAGCCTTGCGGGGCTTTTTATCCAAGTTTCATACTCTCCAAGAGTCTCACTTGGTATATGGATATACCGTTATTTTGTCGGTAGTTCTGACGGTATTCTTATATGCTGGGTGCCGTTCGCCATACGGAACACGGGGAGCCGTTGAGATGGCCTACCGGCTTGGTCAGCTTGCCGGGCAGGTGTGTCGGTAGCCCATCCGTTGGGATAGTATGAGATATGACGCAGCCGCGGTTTCAAATGAAGCGTTGCTTCCCTTGAATCCGCCGGGAACCGCCGCGCCGGGGGGCCGTTCTTATTTGTGAGGCTGCTGCGGCTGGCAGTTTCGGTGCGCTCATCATGATGAGCGGCCCAATGTGAACTGTCGGGAACAGAAAAGAGGAAGCCCCCAACCGTGAGGAAGGGGGCTTTGTTGTGTGGGAGGTCGGAAAATTCTAGAACTTCCATTCCACAGCGAGGTTTCCGTAAACGGATGTTGCATCACGGCGGAAAAGTTCGCTCCCGGCGTTTAAGGAGAAAGAGACGTGCTTGTCCGTGTTGAAACGCACGCCCGCGCCGAGGCCAAGGCTGTCGCGGCCCGGGACTTTTACAGTGTTGGAGAAGCCCGCGTTGGCCGCTTCCACGAATGAGGCGTGCATCGTGCCCGCCTTGTCGAGCAGTTCGTGGTTCCACGCGGCGGAGGCGTGAGCCTTCCAGGTGGCGTGTTCGCCGAGCTGCCTTTCATTCGTGCTCATGCGGACACCGAGGCTGGAGCGCAGCGAGTGGAAGGTTTCGGAATCCAGATGGAGTCGGCTGCCCATGCCGTTGTCTTCCGTCAGGGACGGGCGTGACGAGAACGCGTAGTCCAGCGCGGCGAAGGGCCCGGCCTTGATTGTACCCCAGTCGGCCTCATAGCCGCCGCCCGCACGGACCGAGCCCGAGAACCCGGTCCAGTCCTTGTTGTTTTCGCGGTTGTAGCCGTTGAAGGAAACGGCCCGCTTCATGCGCCAGTTCTCCACGCCCAGACGTCCGATGCCGAAGACGTTCCAACCATCCCAGCCCGCCGGGGCGTACAGGCCCTGCGCGCCGAGATACAGTCCTTCGCCGCGCAGCTTTCCATTGGCATCGCCGGTCATGGATTGGTGGTTGAACACGACGTGCCCGCCGACGGTCAGCCCGCCGGGCGTGCTCCGTTCCGCACCTCCGATCAGGCCGACGTTCGTGGCGTCGTAGCCGCCCATGCCGCTGCGTCCCGGCTGGTCGAACGTCCCTGCGTAGGGCTGTGCGAAAACATGCCATTCCCCGTCCTTTTGCGGAGCGCGGGAGAATGTGCCGGGAAGAATCAAATCGGAAAGCATACGGTGCATATCGAAACTCGCCAGCGCCGCATTGCCGTAGGCGTCGGGCGAAAGCTGGGAAAGGGCGTCGCGGACGGTGCTCCCGTCAGCCGCGGAGAAGTCAAGCGCCGCGTAGAGGTTCCGCATGTCGTCCCGTACCCCCTCAGCAGAGGAGAGCGCCCGGCCTACGTTGGCGGCGTTGCCGTTCGCGGCGTATCGGCTGTAGGCGTCGGCGGCGCGGGAGGAGAGGATTGTGGCCGTGCCGCCTTGAGGTGTGGCGGCCATTTCCAGCGTGGGCGAGTCCAAAAGAAGGTTTGTGGCATAACCTTCCGTCAGGTTTCCGGAAGCCGTGATCGGCGCGAGGGAGAGGCTTCCCGCGTAATAGCCGGGCAGGGGAGCAAGATACAGGGTGCCGTTTACAACGGCGTTCCCGTTGACGGCGAGTCTGTCGGACGTGCCCGAAGCGTCGAATTCTGTGAACAGGCGCCCGGTCGCGGTCTGGTGATAGTCGCCGTTGATCGTAATGGTACCGATGCTATTGCCGGGGGCGACGGTACCCGCGTTGGTGAAGGTGCCGTCTACGGAGACGTAGCCGTTGTCGAGGGCGTTCAGGGTGTACTCGGCATTGCCGCTCAGGGTCGCGCCCTCCCTTACGTTCACATCCAGCACCTCGGCCCGCCCATTGAAGGACAGCGCGCCGCCGCCTACGGACATCCTGATGCTGTGTCTGCCGAGTATGTTGCCGTCGTAGCGCAGGCGGAAGTCCGGATCGGGCGCGTCCGTCGCCGATCCGTCGCCCGCCGCCAGACGGCCGAAACTCAGGCTGGTGAGCAGATCGTCGCCGTTGGCGGCCGCTTGATCTTGCTGCACGTCCGAGTTGCCGGGGTTCCAGTCCGAAATGATGTCCCCGCTCAGCGCCGCCCCGTTTACGATGTTGATGTTTTTTACCCAGGCGTTGCGGGAAATGTATATGGCGGCCGCATTCCCGGACAGAGGGCCGCTTACGTCGAAACGCTCCGCAAGCGGGCCTTTCAGTTCGTCGAGCAGCTCGTACCGTTCATAAAGCTGGGTGACGATGTTGCCGGACTCATCCTCTGCGGCTTCCGTCCGGCTTCGGATGTATGAGCCGCGGTATTCGGCGGTCAGGCCGGAGTCCAGGCCGAGCAGGCTGCCGCCGAAGTCGAAGCGCGCACCCGCGCCGCCGGTCCCTGTAGCCCGGATTTCTCCCCGGCTGACGACGTTCTGGCCTTTGCCGTAAGCTAGAAGCAGCCCCGTGCCATAGGCGCCGTCGGCGGACACGCGCACTCCGGGGGCGATGCGCAGGGTGTTGGCCTCGCCGTCCACGCGGATTCCGGTTCCGGCTGTGCCGCAGGCCAGCAGATCCGCGGTCTGGGTGATGTCGTTGCCGCTGCCGTAGATATGCAGACCCACGCCGTAGGCCGCGGTGTTGGGCTGCCCGGGCAGATACGCCGTGCCGCCGGCGTTGCGGGCAAAATATCCCTGTCCGTTGCTGAGCGTCAGGTTGTCCCCGTAAACGGAAAAACCGTAAAAATTTTTGCGGTCAATCGTGTACCCGATATCCTGAAGCGCAGCGAGTTCGGCTTCCATGAAAACCTGATAGTTGCGGTAGTCCTGATGGCTCATGAGGCTGCGGTCCAGCTCGATGTGCGACAGATCCAGGCTATCCCCTTCAAAGCCTTCTATCGGCAGCCCGCCGTTCAGCGCGCCCGCCAGCACCTCGCTCACATGTGTTCCTTTGAAGAGGACGCCGCTTTCCGTCATCTCGCCGACCGTGAACACGGGGTCGGCCCCCGGCGCGGTTTCTGGTTCTGACCGGACGACTTCCATGTCGGTTGTGGGGGTGACGCCGTATCGATCGACCAAGTGGCGATCCCAGGGAGAGATCTCCGTATCGAATCCATACACGGGGTTACCGCCATCGTCTTCCCCCACGAGGGCCAAGGAGGAAATGCCCAGGGCATGGCCCATTTCATGGTACAGGGTTCCGACCAGATCTATGCCGTTGCCCGTGGGCAGGGGCGACGGGATGTCCGGAATGCTGAAATTCATTTTGCCGATCCGTATCTGGGCCGGAGGATTCATGCTTTGATCGCCGATGAGTGCGCCCGCCAACCCGCTGGCTCCCTCCCAGGGAGTCCCCTGCCACGTCGGATTCGCAACGCTTATCGCATCGGCGTTTACCTCGTTCATGGTGCCCACGTTGATGGCGGCGGGCACGGCGTTGTTCGCTCCGGGACCGAGAATGTCCGCCCAGAGTTCCACGGCCTGGGTAACGGCGTCTTTTTGCGCGGCGCTCAACTGCCAGGTGGAGACTTCTCCTTCCGTCTCAGAAAGGACGTTGCCGTACTCTTCCCCCTGATCAAAAAAGCGCAGTTGGAACAGGGGGGTGTTTGCATGGTCGGTTACGACGCGCGTTTCATAGGCCGACGCCTGCGTTTCCCAGAGCAGGAAAAACGCGGCGGCCAGCGTCAGGCAGTGGAAAAAACGGTTCCGGGGCATACATCTCTCCTTTTTACGAGGCCTTCTTGTTTGTACGTAGACCATATTCCTCTAGCATTCAATGGAGGCTCTTCATATATGTCGAAACATGTTCGGAGTGCGCTTTTTTATGTCTTGCGCCGTTGTGGGGACATATGTGTGAAGAGAGGGAAGAAAGGAGGGAGGGAGGGAGGGGGGGACTGAAATCCCCTTTACGGCCTGCCCCGTCGAAATGGCGGCGGTGATTCCATTGACAGAAACAGTTTTGTGTTAGAGCTTGAAAAGCGCTTTTCAGAGAGCCGGTTTTTCATGGAGACTAGACCGAACTATATGGGCGGAGGCTCCGGTCTGTTCACCTTTTTCTCTGCCTGATAGGGGCTCTTGCCCTGTTTGATGCCTGCGAAGAGAGGCATGTTCCGAGGGTTTCAGCTGAAAAAGACTGGGAGGGGATTATGTCGGGTCATCCTCGCACTCATCAGAATGCGATCTTGAGAACCTATGCCGGGCTTCTGTTGATTTCCATTTGCGTCTATACGCTGATGTATGCTCCGCAACCCATGTTCAACTCAGTGAGCAGGGATTTCGGTGTGGACAAAGGCTCCACGGGGCTGCTCGTCAGCGTGTTCATGCTGTCGCTCGCCGTTTCGCCTCTCTGCGTGGGGATGCTGCTCAGCCGTATCGGCGTGCGGCGTGCCATTCTGGGGGCTTCCCTCCTGCTCGGTATAAGCGGCGTGGGGATTTGGTTTGCCCCGTCCTTTCTTGTCCTTCTCGGCATCCGTGCATTACAGGCATTGCTGGTTCCGGTGGTGCTCACAGCCGTCATGTCCGGCATTGCCGTCATGTTCCGCCACCTGGATCTCAACCGTGCGCTTGCGGGCTATGTGACCTCCAATCTTGTCGGTTCGCTGTGCGGCCGAATTATCGGAGGCTGGGCTGCGCAGATGTTCGGGTGGCGTGCCACGCTCGCCGTTATCTGTTTTTTCTTTTTCCTTGTCCTCCTCTTCATCCGAAGCATTCCGGAAATGCGCAACGCCAGTGCGCGCCTCCACAGCCCACGTGAATACCTCGCCGTTTTCAAGGGCAGGGGGGTCCCCAGTCTCTTTTTCGCCGAAGCCTGCGGTATCTTTGTCTTCGCCGCCATCGGCAACCTTATCCCTTTCCGTATGGCGGAACTGGGGCAGGGCCACTCCGAGGGGCTCATCGGACTCATGTATTTCGGGTATTCCGTCGGCCTTGTCGCTTCGTTGTCCCTTGCGCCGCTCATGCGCGTGTTTAAGACGCCAACAAGGCTTATTCTTTTCGCGTCCGCCGTCTATGTCGCCTCCTGTCTCACGCTTGCGGTCCCTTCCCTTTGGGCCTTGTTCGGCGGGCTATGGCTCATAGCCTTTGGGGAGTTTGTCGTCCATTCCATCAGCCCCGGCCTTATCAACCATCAGGCCATGCTCTCCGGTCATGGCGACCGCGGTATGGTCAATGGGCTTTTTCTTTCCTGTTATTATTTCGGCGGGCTTCTCGGCTCCTACATCCCCGGAGCTCTCTATTCGGGGTTCGGCTGGTTTGCCTGCTACCTCTGTATTCAACTCGTCCAGGTTGCCGCGTTTTTCGTTCTGTTCAGACTGCACCGGACGGCACCTGACTTGCGGTAGAACGGCCTGCCCGGCTTGCGTTTCGGCTTCGGGATGTCATGCCCCGTCCGCCTTCACAGGCTTTTGGGGTTCCTGCGGGGCTGTTGACATGCCCGGGGGCTTGGGCTTCCCTCCCCAATAGGACCGCCTTTTTGCGGGAACGGGGCTTCTGTCCTGCGGAAGAGGAGAGAAACGATGAGCAGCGTGTATCGTATCGAAAATGAAGAAGGAATGGGCCCGTTGGGCCGGCGCGGTATCGAATTGACCCACGAGATCATGTATCGGCATTATCGGCGTGACGAGGACTTCGTTTACGCGCAGATGGCAGAGGGCGTCACGTGGATCGGGCCTTCACGCGCCCAGTACACCACCGGCGTGGACAAGCTCAGGGAACTCTTGCAGATCGAGCAGCTTGTCACCTTCACGATGGAGCAGGAAACCTATCAGGTCGCCTATGAGGATGAGCACTCCTGTCTCATCTTCGGTTGCTGTACGGTTACCTCCGATGAGGAAACCGGCCTGTTCATACGGACTCTGCAACGTGTATCCTTCTTTTATCGGTTGATTGGCGACCGACTCCATGTCGTGCACATGCATCTGTCCCACCCTTACGAAGTCGTGGATTCGGACGAAGTGTTCCCGTTCCGGTATGGAAAGGATGCCTTCGACTATATCCAGCAGACGCACCAGATGGCCTTTACGGACAGCCTGACCGAACTCGGCAACCGCAACGCCTACGAGACGAGCTGCGTGAGGATGGCCCATGATTTCGACTCTGTGCGTTCCCTGTGCCTCATCCTGTTCGATCTCAACGGCATGAAACGGGTCAACGACACATGGGGGCACCTCGCCGGGGATCGGCTCCTTAGGGATTTCGCCTCGCTCCTACGGGAAACCATGCCTCCCACCGCCAAATTGTACCGCTACGGCGGGGACGAATTCATTGCCGCCTTGCACGAGGTTTCGCTTTCCGATGTGAAAAAGTGCCAGCAAAAGTTGGAACAACGTATCGTGCGCTACAACGAGGAAAACGAAATACATCTGAGTGCCGCTTGGGGACATGCCTTTTTCAATCCGGAAACGGATCACGGCCTTTCGGAAATCGTCAAGCGGGCGGATGGCATGCTCTACGCCATGAAGCGGGCCATGAAACAGGCCGCCGAGAACGCAAGCTGACGGGCCCTTGGTCCCCGTCCTTACGGGGTCGTGTTCCTCTTGGGCCGCGTGATGGAGTTTCAGGCCGACATCAAGAGGGCTTCCATAAAAGAGGCAAGGGAAAACCTTCAAAATTGAGGCATGACGCCAGAAGCCCCGGCAGGAGAAAGTCCGCCGGGGCTTTTCGTTTATGTGGTGCGGCGGGCGGTTTCGTCCATCCGGCGGAGTTCGTGTTTTGTGGCCTGCCCCATGAAGAGGAAGGGCAGGATGTCACGGGTGAGGACGGAGGAGCGCTGCCGGTTCCCGGCGGCATCGGTACGGGCGTCCGGGGAAGGCCGTAACCGCAGCCCGGTGGGAGGATAGGGCGGGGCTATGCATCTCAGGCGAGGTCCAGTCTGTGGCGAAGGGGCGGGGCCTCTCTCAGTTTTTCTTTTTAAAAGACTTAAATACTGAAAGATAAACCACAAAGAGAAACATGAGTATCGTGCAAAAGTTTTGCGAAGTACAGAATATGTTCATCCATATGCTCTCTTCAGGTATTATGGCCTCTGTCGGTTGTGATAGGTAGTAGCTGTATTGGCCGTGTGTAAACGGTAGGAAAACGAGCATGCCGTACGTAATGAACAGGATATTGATAACATACTTTAACGTTATCCATTTGAATTTAAAGAATCCCCAATTCCCATATAAAGAGTAGATGAGCCCTGTGGCTAGACATCCGCCGGCTCCGGGGCCGACTATGATAAAATCTATATAAAACAAAATTTTGCTGAATGTGATCTGTTCATGTGCGGTGCTGGGATGAAAGAGGCAAAACAAGAGTACCATCGTTGTTGCCCCGCCACCCCAGAGGGCGGCAAAAAACAGATGGGCAAATTTTAAATATCTTTTTTGTTGGATAGTCAGCTGTCTTTCTGGCATGTTTTATCCTTATAAATGGTATTTTGATTCCCCCTTGGGTATAGTTTACTTTCCGTGTTTGTACAATTTACAATAATATATTGATATAGTTGTTTTTTAAAAGTGGGCGAGATGGCACGCGTTCCCTTTCTTGCCTCTTTTTCTTGTCTCCTTGTACGTATGCCGCTTTTTCCCTTCCCGCCGTAGCCAGACACCGCTGACGCCGGGGCCATCGCCACTGGCGGATGCTACCTACCGGGGCGAGACGCTTACCGAGCGGGAGGGCCTGCCCGTAGGCAAGGCCGGGAGCCCCCTTGCGGAGCAAGGGATGGAGACGGCACAGTGAAGTGGCGGGGGCATCCAGCTTGCCCGCGAGGAAGACGCCTTTTCCGTATGTCCGGCCCGGCTAGCTTCCCACACTGCGTGTTCGGTAATCATAACTATCGGCGTAAAAGATGGAAAAAGGGAAAAGCCCCACACCCGCAGGAGGCCGAGGGGCTTTCCTTGCCCGGCATCTTGACTTTGCAGGCATGGTATGGTCTGGGAGGCAACAAGGAGTGGCTATGAGACTATTAGGTAATATCCTTTGGCATTTTCCCTGCTTTGGTTTTGTGACGTCTTTGTTTTCTTTTTTGGCGGGGATCCTTTTAACCGTTACCGTTGTCGGTGCCCCCATCGGGCTTGGTTTGATTCAATATGCCAAGTTCGCTCTCGCTCCGTACAGCTATTCCATGATAGACAAGCGGGAATTGCATCCCAATAAGAGCGGAAACATCCTGTACGCCATTCTTTGCCTCATTGTCCGGATCCTGTACTTTCCCTTGGGCGTGCTTTTTTTCTTGTGGGGCATTGCCCAGGTCGTTGTCATGTGCTGCACGATTGTCCTGTTGCCGATGGCGATTCCCTATGCAAAGTCGCTGTCCACGTTCTTCAACCCGGTGGGCAAGGTCTGCGTTCCCGTTGCGGTCATGGATGAGCTTGAACGGCGCAAGGCTGAAAAGGAAGTGGATGCCTACCTGAACAAGTAACCATTTTTTTGATGTTAAGACACATGGTTACATCAAATCGCAGAGCATGTTGCAGGATAGTTGCAATGAAAAAATTCTTTTTGGTTTTGCTGTTCTGCGTATTCCCTTTTCACGTGTTGGCGGGAGATGTCTCGTACTGGGCTGACGGGCAGATCAAATGGATAGACGGTCAGGACGTTTCGTATTGGTCGGATGGGCAAATGAAATCCATCGGAAAGGAGTTTCCGGAAAGGTAGTTGCCATAGGGATGGCTTGGAATGGTTCTGGCTGTCTTGTAAAGAAAGCCCCCAACCGTGAGGAAGGGGCTTTTCCGTAAGAATCCTGAGGGATGGGGCGGCTCTCGTCTGGACCGTTTCACGCCCCGGAGGGGGGCACAGGGGGGGAGGCCCCCTCCAAAGCGCAGCGCAACGCTTCGGGGAGGAAGGGCAGCAGTTCCGCGATCTGCGTCGCGGGGGTCGGGTTCGCAAGCAGCCCGGTAATCCGGCTGGCCCGCGCGGCGGTCAGGCAGGCTTGGGGCATCTCCATGCCGCCGGCGAGCAGGCCCGTCACAAGGCCGGTGACGAGATCGCCCGTGCCTCCGATGGGCTCCAGAGCGGCAACCTGCGGTTCGGATACGTCGCCGAGGAACCGCCCGCCTTCCACAAGGTGATCGACCTTCCCTTTGATGAGCAAGAAGCGCGCGGCGTTTCCGTACTGATAGGCGCGTTCGACGAGGCTTGGGATATCCTCATCCGCGGCCAGCAGAAAACCCCTGGTGTAAAAAGGGTGCGGCGCCTTTTCATCGGCAAGGAAGGCCAGTTCCCCGGCATCGGGGGTGAACAGATCGTAGGCGTCGGCGTAGCCGCTCATCTTGGCGACATACATGAAACCGGCATCGGCGACGAGCACGGGCTTCGGGTCCGCTTCTTCCAGAGCCATCAGGACGCGGTTGTGCCCATCAAGGTCGGGGAACAGGTAATGAAACGTGATGCCCCGAACCCCGGACAGGCTGGGGGAGGCCGCAAGGCGGCTGTAGAGCTTCCTGCTCCCGTCGCCGTTCCCGGTGTCCCCGGCGAGCAGTGCCGTGGGAGGCTTCACCCCAAGCGTTTCGCACGTCAGCAATGCGGTTCCGAGCAGGGCGGGTGTCCCGCGCTGTACGGAAAGCGGGGCGATGCCCCCACCCTCCGCATGGAGGAAGCCGCCATCCAGACGCCAGCGTCCCCCCGTCAGGGGAAAAGACGCATCCGGCACCGTACCGCAGATCATCCACGCCATAGCCGCCTCGCCTCCTCAAACGCGCGTTGCAGCGAATAGGAACACAGCGTCTGCCCCTTGACCCGCGGCTCCTCGGCCTCGCCGATGCATTGCCCCGTCAGCAGCGCCGCCAGATACGGCACATCGGGGCATCCGCCTCCGGACACGTTGACGATTTTCCCCGTGGCGCGTTCCACGGTGATTTTCATGTTCGCGGCCCGCACCATGAACCAGTCGCCGTAATCCTGGACATGGAACAGCGATACGGGTTCGAGCAGGGTATCGCGCATGGGGACGGACTGGATCGGCTCAAGGCGGGCGGCTCCCAGCGCGTTGCGGATAAGCGGCTCCTGCATCAGGTCAAAGACGATGATCATGTCGCATCCCGTACGCAGTTCGGGGGGAGGCCCTTTGACCTCCACGGCAAACCCCGCTTCCCGCAGTATCCGTTCGGCCCGGATGACCTCGCCCGTATGCTGGAAAACGAGAAAGCCGTATTCCGTGGATGTGCGGGAAGGCGGGGAAGCCCCTTTCCGGGGCTTCCCTTGAAACACTTCGGCTAAACGGGAAAAGAAATTCCTCACTTGCGGAGTTCCAGCCGGAAGACGCCCTCGCCCTCATCTTTCGGGGTGACGTTCCAGCCCTTTTTTTCAGCGGCGCGGGTGACGTTTTCGAGGCTGGCCTCGTTGTCCACCAGCACATCCAGAGGGGTATCGGCGTTTTCCGCTATGGCCTGATGGAAGAGGACCAACGGCTGGGGGCAGGAAAGTCCCCGGGTATCAATGGTACGCATGGCAATACTCCTTTACGCCTTCTTGGAATGGACGAAGCCGATGATCAGGCAGACGGCGAAACCGATGATCGTCGCCTGCATACCGTATACGCCGATGCCCGTACCGGAACTGGCCGTGCCCAGATTATGGGCCATAGCCGCGCCGACCAACATGCCGAGGGCAAAAATGCCGGCGTCGCTGTCGCCTTCCCCCGCCATGAACAGCTGGCGGCCGGGGCATCCTCCGGCGAGTGCGAAGGCAAGGCCGGCGGTAACCATCCCAAGATAGTTCCACAGAAAGTCGCTGTGGGCCACGGGCTGGCCTTCAAAGCCGAACTTGAGGCCGCCCGTCAGGGCGTTCGCAATGAATGCGGCGGCGAACATGGCCGCCAGCCCGAGGAACAGGTGGGTGTAGCGGAAGAGGAAGAGGTCGCGGAACGCGCCCATCGTGCAGAAACGGCTGCGCTGCGCGAAGATGCCGATTATGAAGGCCAGCCCCAGCGAAGCGATGAAGGGGGCGTGCTGTGAGCCGGGGCCCTTCACGGAGTAGAACAGGGGGCCGCTTTGCGGCTGATCCGGGATTTGCGGGAAAATGAGGTAAAGAAGGAGCAGGCAGACGGCGATGACGGGGAAGAGTGCCCCGGAGACGACGCTCTGGCTGTTGCTGCGGCCAAGGGAATAGCCTTTTTTGAAAAAGAGCGTCCCGAACCAGATCCCCGTGGCCAGGCCGGCAAGGCCGAGGATGGCGTTTCCGTCGCCGCCGGCGAGGCGGAGTATCGCGCGCCACGGGCATCCGAGGAACACCAATGCGCCCATGGCGGCTATCATGCCGAGGACAAAACGGACGATGGGTGCGGAACCCCCGCGCGGTTTGAATTCCCGCGTGGCGATGGCGGCGGCCAGCGAGCCGAGCACCAGCCCCATGATTTCAGGGCGCAGGTACTGGACGATGGCCGCGCGGTGCAGGCCAAGCCCTCCGGCCACATCGCGTTCGAAGCACGCTACGCAGATCCCCATGTTTGCCGGGTTGCCGAGCTTTTGCAGCCATACGGCGATCAGGCCGATGACGGCGCCCACAATGATGATGCCCGGCGTTGTCGCAAAAAGATTTTTCCTCATCTCCTACTCCTTCCCAAACGTTTTGGCGGATACACCATGCGTACGATGGCTCCATCCTGAACGGGGAAAGAGAAGGAACGCCTTTACGGCCTCCCCTCGGCTGCACACTCAGAAGGGCGGCGAAAGGCTTCACGCTCTTTCCGCGTCCGAACAGACAATGAGAACCTCACACCGTGGGTTCTGTTTGTCCTCAATCAGTTGCGCGTATACAGCATTGGTACACCACCCTTAGAAATGTCGCCCATGAGCATTTCTCATGGACTGTTTCCTGTTACACCGCCGGGAAGTCCGGGTCAACCCATCCTCGCAAGTGCGGCGGGACGTATTCGGGGCACGCTTTTCCGCATGAAAAAACCTCCCGCCAGGCGGGAGGTTCCAAAACGCGTAATGCTTTTCCTTGCCTGCCGGGAGAGGACAGGGCGGCGTTCCGTCAATATCTGGGGCGGATGACGGATACGGAGCAGTGGGCCTTTTTCACGACTTCCGTGGCCACGGACCCGGCGAACAGCTGCCGGAACCCGATCCGGCCATGCGCGCCGACGACGATGCAGTCGATGTCGCTCTTGTGGGCGTATTTGACGACTTCTTCCGAAATCTTCCCCATGAGGAACGCACAGTCGTCGACGCCTTCCGGGAAGTTCGTGTTCAGGAAGTGTTCCATCTTTTCCAGCAGGGCTTGGGTGGGCGCGATTCTGTTGGGCTGGCCCTCGCCGGAGAGGTAGTTGGATTCATAGACCGTTTCGGAAGGGAGCACGTACACGATCGAAACGGAAGCGCCCGTCAGGGACGCCACCATCTTCACGTGTTCGATAGCCGGATGGGGGGCGTCTTCCAAGTCAACGGCATAAAGAAGCTTTTTCAGTTCCATAGCATGGCCTCCTGTGGTGCCCAAAACGGTTTTTATTGGGGGTACGATGCCCAAGGAGGAAGGCGTCTGTCAAGAACAATCCTCACGTATAAGGGAAGCAATGATGATAGTTTGTTGAATCTCAAGCTATTCCCTTCATAAGGGCGCCCCGTGAATGCCGACAGCAAAGCGCCCGGGGGCGCCCCCGCCGCCGCGATAGGCCCTCGCCGCGTCATAGGCCGCTCCGGAAGCCCGGCGGTATCTGGGGGAATGCTTTGGAGAGTCCCGGCTGATCGGGAGGAAGGTGGATGCCACAGGAGCCGTCGCCGGGCATCCTGATCGCCATGCGCCGGGACGTTCCCCAGCATGGACGTCGCAGCCAGCGAAGGCTGCCCCCTGATCGCCTCGCGCGGGGAACTCCCCATGCACGAAGGGATCGCCAAGGCGTTGCATTTCCCTGATCGCCTCGCGCGGGGAACTCCCAGGAAACCGTCTATAAGGGGGGCGACCGTGGATACCCTGATCGCCACACGCCGGGACGTTCCCTTCCGATCCGCCGCCGCTTGCCGGGCGGCCTTGTCCTTGCGGGCCGTGTCACGTATGATGGGGCGGAGACGGGTGACGGAGGCGGGCCGTGGGGAACGGCAGGGCCTCCGGCCTGTTTTTGGCATGGCGTTCTGCGGCCCCCCGAGGAGAAGGCGGGCCGCCCCGAGGAGGCCGGGACCCTTCCCGGCATGTTTGATGAAGAGAGAAGGAGTGGGCGATGTCCGCCAAGAAAAGCGATTTCGGATTGATCATCAAATTGTTGGTGGCACTGGCCATCGGCGCCTTTCTGGGGCGCATGGCCAACGTGGAGGTCATGGATGCCGTGGCGTCGGTCAAGTACGCCTTGGGCCAGATCATTTTCTACGCGGTGCCCCTCGTCATCGTGGGCTTCATCACGCCGGCCATCGCCCGCTTGGGACAGAACGCCAGCAAGATGCTGCTGACGGCCGTGGCCATCGCCTACCTTTCGTCCGTCGGCGCGGCGGCGTTCTCGGCGGCTTCCGGCTACGCCATCATCCCGCACCTGTCCGTGCCCACGGAGGTGAGCGGGCTCGTCGATCTTCCGAAGCCGTCCTTTGTGCTGGACATCCCGCCGCTCATGTCCGTCATGAGCGCGCTGGTCACGGCGCTGCTGCTCGGGCTCGCCGTGAGCTGGACCAAGGCCGAGATCATCAACAAGGCGTTGGCCGAGCTTGAAGCCATCATGACCAGCGTCGTGACCCGGGTCATCATCCCCATCCTGCCGTTTTTCGTGGGCGCGACGTTCTGCGAGCTTTCCTATGAAGGCCGCTTGACCGTGCAGTTCCCCATTTTCCTCAAGGTCATCGGCATCGTCATCGTGGGCCATTTTATCTGGCTCGCCGTGCTCTATAGCATCGGCGGCATCCTGTCGGGCCGTAACCCGTGGCGGGTGCTGCGCTATTACCTGCCCGCGTACCTCACCGCCGTGGGGACCATGTCCAGCGCCGCCACGCTGCCCGTGGCCCTGTCCTGCGCGCGGCGCTCCCCGGCCCTGAGCAAGACCGTCACGGAATTCATGATCCCCTTGGGCGCGACCGTGCACCTGTGCGGCTCCGTGCTGACCGAAACCTTTTTCGTCATGACCATCAGCCTGATGCTGTACGGCACGCTGCCGTCCGTGGGTACGATGGCCTTCTTCATCGTGCTGTTCGGCATCTTCGCCGTGGGTGCCCCCGGCGTGCCCGGCGGGACGGTCATGGCCTCGCTCGGCCTCGTGACGAGCGTGCTCCATTTCGATCCGGCGGGCGTGGCCCTGCTGCTGGCCATCTTCGCTTTGCAGGACAGTTTCGGCACGGCCTGCAACGTGACCGGGGACGGGGCGCTGGCCATGATGATGGAAGGGATTTTCAACCGTAACCGTCAGCTCGACGACCGCTTCGGCACGGGCGAGTAGTGCCGTCAACATATCCCCCCGCCGCGCTTGGCCCCGGCGGAAAGGAGGTGCCAGTATGCCGTGGGTGATCCTCGCCGCCGCGCTGTGTGTCCTGGTCTGGTTTTGGCCCCGGAACACGCTGATAGGCTTGGCCGTCGTCGGGACGGCCGGGGTGCTTGCCGGCATCGCCTTCTGGGGATACGGCGTTTACGATGAGCGCCAGCGGGAACTTGTCGCCATCACCGTGGAGCCCGCCGCGGAAGCGGCTTCGCGGACGTCGCCCGGCATCGCGTGCGGGGAGGGCGAACTGCTCGTCTCCATCACGAACGGGAGCGGGAAGACGGTGACGGGCGTGCGGTTCAATGTGGGCGCCTACCGTGAAGGCCGGAGCACCAACATCGCCAAGGGGAACTGGTTCGACGACGATCACATCATCAATCCACGGGGGACGGTGTCGGCCTGCTGGAAGGCCCCCGGCCTGACCCGCGATCCCGAAGGGGACAGGGTGGTCTGGAAGGCCAGCATCATCAAGCTGGAGTTCGCTGAATAGAAAACGGGCCGGGGCAGACGCTCCGGCCCGTTTTGTCTGGGCGGGCCTTGGGCGGCAGACACAAAAAAGCCCCGGAGGGCCGGGGCATCGGGGTTACTTCGCGGTCGTGGGCGCGGGGGCGCTTTCGAGATCCTTTTGCAGGTCTTCCTGGAAGGGGAGCTGCTTGTGGTGCTTCAGGTATTCGCGCTGGGCCTTTTCGCGTTTCTTCGCGTAGTCCTTCTGGGCGTCGCGGACTTCCTTCTGATACTTCTTCAGATCCTTGTCCCGGCGTTCCTGGAATTTCTGGGTATCGGTCTTGTCGTCGCCGGTAAGCTCGTCGACGGTTTCCTTCACCTCTTTCTTGATGTCCTGGTAGCCGTCCTTGACGGACTGGGTGAACGAGTTTTCCGCGAGAAAATGGTTGCTCAGGCCGGTGGCGTGGGCGGCGAACGGAAGGAGCGTCAGACCGGCGGCGAGGAGGCAGCCGTGCAGCAGCGCGTTATTGTGTTTCATGATAATCCCCCAAAAGTTAGACTGTGACTGATTGTCCTGAGTGTACCCAAGGCAAGGGAAAAGGCAACCGCATGAGAGAAAACAAATCATGCCTCACTGCAATGGACGCTTTCGCCTCTCATGCACTGTAAACCTTACTTCCTTTTTAGGGAATCAATGCATCGCATCTTGACATCGTGTGGAACGATCGCATCCTTAAAGGAAAGGAGATTTGAGATGTCACAGAAAGTCAAGACATGGGAATCGCACGTTCCCGGTTGCTTTGGTGGTTCGGATCATATCTTCGCCGGTCATCCCGCCGAGGAAAAACGCGCCAAGGAATTGCGTAAGGTGTGCTCGGAGCAGCGCATCCCGATGGATGACGTAGCCAAGGCCATTGAGCACTTCCTGAAATCCAAAAAGGTCGGAGACGCCCTCATTCAGGAGCAGGTGGAGCGGGCCAGAAAATTCTTGAAGCTGTCGTAACGGCCCTTTCAGCCCACCGGGATACTGCGGGCCGGAATCGCCCACAGCCCCGGCGGACTGTGCGGACGGCGGCCCCGGAATGCCGCATCGGAGCGCCTCAGAGGGCGCTTTTTTTGTGCCCTTCGTCCAATCCGGCGCGGAGGCGGTTTGCTTCTCTTGCATCCAGTCCGGGCATGTTCTTTCTGTTGCAACATGCCGCGCCGCACCTCCTTTCCTTTTGATTGCCCTGCCGCCTCCCTTTTTCCCTTTCCATAAGAACGCCCCGGAAGCACTCTAACACCGCGCGCAAGCACTCTCATTACGTCCCGTTATGCGCTCTTTTTCACGTTACGATTTTTCGAGAACCCGATTGACACGGCCCTATCGTTGCCGTAGCGTTCGAATACCCTTATACTGGGCTGTTCCGAAGTGGAGGAGGGCGGCATTGTTCTCCCCGAGGGGGAAAATGCTTGCCTTGGGGCACGGACCTGAGGCCGCGCTCTGCAATGTGCGGCGTTTCTTCCGCAAGCATGGGGACATCGGCCCGGTTTCGTCGTCTTTACGGAGGAAACGCCGAGGGAATGCGGGAGGGGTTCCGACCATTTTGATCCACGCATGTGACCGACATCTTGCCGGCCGCTGAATAAGGAGAAGCGTATGCGTATTGCCGTTGGTCTGGGAAAAGAGAATGTCGAGGCTCGGCTGGAACGGCAGGGAGTATCCCGCCGAGATTTCCTGAAATTCTGTAGCATGGTCGCCGTGACGATGGGCATGGGGACCGGATTCGCCGAACAGGTCGCGCGGGCGTTGACCATGCCCCGCCGCCCTTCCGTGGTATACCTGCACAACGCCGAGTGCACGGGCTGTTCGGAGGCCCTACTGCGGACAGGGCAGCCGTTCATCGATGAGCTGATTTTGGATACGATTTCGCTCGATTACCATGAAACCATCATGGCCGCCGCGGGCGAAGCCGCCGAAGCGGCTCTGGAGCAGGCCATTTCCGCTCCCGAGGGCTTCATCTGCGTCGTGGAAGGGGCCATCCCCACGGCGAATGAAGGCAAATACGGCTACATCGCCGGGCATACCATGCTCGACATCTGCGGCCGCATCCTCCCCAAGGCCAAGGCCGTGGTCGCCTACGGCACCTGCGCCGCGTTCGGCGGCGTGCAGGCGGCCAAGCCCAACCCCACCGGCGCGATGGGCGTCAACGAATGCTTCGGCGCGAAGGGCATCAAGGCCATCAACATCGGCGGCTGCCCCCCGAACCCGCTGAATCTCGTGGGCACGCTGGTCGCCTTCCTGCGCGGCGACAACATCGAGCTCGACGCCAACAACCGCCCCATGATGTTCTACGGCAGCAGCGTGCACGACCAGTGCGAGCGCCGGGAACACTTCGACAACGGCGAATTCGCTCCCTCCTTCGATTCCGAAGAGGCCCGCAACGGCTGGTGTTTGTATGAACTGGGCTGCAAGGGCCCGGACACTATGAACAACTGCCCGAAGGTCAAATTCAACGGGACCAACTGGCCCGTGGGCGCGGGACATCCGTGCATCGGCTGCAGCGAGCCCGGTTTCTGGGACAAACTGTCCCCGTTCTATGAAAACTAGAGGGAGCACCCATGAGCGAAGCCAGAAAAACACCCCAGAGCCATTTCACCGGACCTGTCGTCATCGATCCCCTGACCCGTATCGAAGGCCACCTGCGCATTGAAGTGGAAGTGAAGGACGGGCGCGTCAGCGAAGCCCGCAGCGTCGGCACCCTGTACCGCGGCCTTGAAACGATTTTGGTCGGGCGCGACCCCCGCGATGTGCAGCACTTCACGCAGCGCACCTGCGGCGTGTGCACCTATACCCACGCGCTGGCCTCCACCCGCGCCCTCGAAGACGCGATCAAGGTGGAAATCCCCAAGAACGCCACCTACATCCGGAACCTCGTGCTCGGGATGCAGTATCTGCACGACCATATCGTGCATTTCTACCATCTGCACGCCCTCGACTTCGTGGACGTGACCAGCGCGCTTCAGGCCGATCCGGTCAAGGCCGCCAAAATCTGTTCCTCCGTTTCCCCGCGCCCCGCGTCGGCGGACGGCTTCAAGGCGGTGCAGGCGAAGCTGAAAGCCTTTGTGGAAAGCGGGCAGCTCGGCCCGTTCACCAACGCCTACTTCCTCGGCGGGCATCCCGCCTACTACCTCGATCCCGAAGCGAACCTCATCGCCACGGCGCATTACCTTGAAGCCCTGCGGCTACAGGTGAAGGCGGCGCGGGCCATGGCGGTGTTCGGCGCGAAGAACCCGCACACCCAGTTCCTCGTGGCGGGCGGCGTGACCTGCTACGAAAGCCTGACGCCGGAGCGCATCGCCGAATTCGAAGGCTTGTACAAGGAAGTCAACGACTTCGTGAATCAGGTCTACATCCCGGATCTGCTGCTTGTCGGCGGCGCGTACAAGGACTGGACCAAGATCGGCGGCACGACCAACTTTATGACCTTCGGCGAGTTCCCCGGCGACGAGCGCAATCTCGAATCCCGGTGGTTCAAGCCCGGCGTGGTGTTCGACCGCAAGCTCGAAGCCCTGCCTTTCGATCCCTCGAAGATCGAGGAGCACGTGCGGCACAGCTGGTACGCGGGCGATGCGGTTCATAAGCCGTTCCAGGGAGTTACCGAGCCCAAGTTCACCTTCATGGGCGACAAGGATCGCTATTCGTGGATGAAGGCTCCCCGTTACGACGGGCGCGCCGTGGAAACCGGCCCGCTCGCGCAGGTTCTGGTGGCCTATCTCAAGGGCAACGCCGAGGTCGTCCCGGTGGTCGACAGCGTGTTGCAGATCCTCAGCCTGACGCCCGGCGATCTGTTCTCCACGCTCGGCAGGACCGCCGCGCGCGGCATCGAAACCGCCGTCATCGCCAAGAAGACCGGCGAGATGTTGCAGGAATACAAGGAAAACGTGGCTTCCGGCGACAAGAAGATCGTCGAGAACTGCGAAGTGCCGGATAAGGGCGAAGGCGCGGGCTTCGTGAACGCGCCCCGCGGCGGGCTCTCTCACTGGCTGGTCATCGAGAACAAGAAGGTGGCCAACTTCCAGCTTGTGGTGCCTTCCACGTGGAATCTCGGACCTCGCTGCTCGAAGGGCATCCCGAGCGCGGTGGAAGAGGCGCTCGTGAACACGCCCATCGCCGATCCCAAGCGCCCGGTCGAAATCCTGCGCACGGTCCATTCCTTCGACCCCTGCATCGCCTGCGCGGTGCACGTGATCGACGGCAGGACCAATGAAGTCAGTAAGTTTCAGATATTGTAAGTGAAAACGGGAGAACGGAAGATGGCTGAACAGGTGCTGGTTTTGGGTGTAGGCAATATTCTGTTCTCCGACGAGGCCATCGGGGTGCGCACGGTTGAGCATCTGCAGCAGTGCGCATCCCTGCCCGGAAATGTGGAGCTCATGGACGGCGGCACGCTCGGCATCCGGCTGATGGACGCCATCATGGGGTGTGATCTGCTGATTGTGGTGGATGCCGTCCTTGGCGGCGGCGAGCCAGGGACCCTGTACCGTTTGGAGGGCGAGGGGCTGCGCGAAAGTATGAGTTTCCGCGACTCCATGCATCAGACGGATCTGGTCGACACGCTGATTTACTGCGATTTGGCGGGGCACAGGCCGGATGCGGTCGTGATCGGCATGGAGCCAGCCGATTACCACACGATGGAGATCGGGCTGACCCCGGTCTGTCAGGCGCGTTTGCCCGATCTGGCCGGGAAGGTCGTCGAGGAGCTGCGCGCACGCGGGGTTATCGCGTAGTGTCAGGTTAGAGAAAAGATTGGGGAAGGGAGGGGAAACCTTTCTGGAGAAAGGTTTCCCCTCCCTTCCCCAAGC
>ERZ827194.47-NODE-47-length-141403-cov-13.3115_pt1 | contig 141403 bp, 156 predicted proteins | sample MGYA00519777_ERZ827194 | MGnify/ENA primary metagenome ERZ827194 (study PRJEB31778, sample SAMEA3449277) | human gut metagenome | biome: human gut; feature: human-associated habitat; material: faeces | place: United Kingdom | collected 2010/2012 ...
GCACGTACGGATCTGTGAGGGGCTAAGATTGAGAGGTCTTAGTCTACTCGACTGTCGTGCTAAAAATTCAACTGAATAATCCCAGCAAAAACCGCTGCTACATGGAAGCCAACAAACCATGCAACAGCGGTTTTTCTTTATCGTTTTTTCCTCTGGCTGATAGGCGTTCCCATTTTCTTTGATTTTTTGAGAATCCGAATCAGCCAGCGAAATTCTTCATCTGACAGATTTTTATAGTTGATACCAAGCTGCTTACAGTAAAGGACAACCAGCTTTTCATCACGGCTGCCCTTGAAATTTTCAACCGCTTCCAGATTTTCTTTCAGTTCATCGGCAACGGTGGTCTGGGGTGCACTCTCGCTGTCCTTTTTGTGAGCTTCCCGAATATCCCGGATAATCAGGTTGAGGTCATCCAGAACCATGTGGCTGAAATATTCATCATCGCTGATATGGGCGGCTTGCAACACTTTCAAATGGGGGTCATCTTCGCCGGGGCGATACCGTTCAATGATTTCATGCCGGACGGTATCGACAAGGGCGTTGAGGTTCTGAATCTGCATGGTGGCAATCCCATCCACATAAATCTCAATGTCCGCAAGAAACTTGATAAAATCTTTATGTGTGGCAAGCTCACAGAGCAGGCGGTTGTTAATCCGACCGCTTTTCAAAAGTGCCACCATCTCATCATTCAAATGCAGCTCTGTTAGTGGCGTGTTGATCTGCTCTCGGTTCTCTGTCCGGCACAGCAGATAATCAACGGAAACCCCATAGAAGTCTGCCAGCGTGATAAGGTTGCCATGATTGATTTCCTTAAAATCCTCTTTTTCATAACTTCCGAGAGCAGATTTGGAAATACCCGTCAGCTTTGATAGTTCTTCCAGATTTAAGCCTTTGTCCTTGCGGAGTTCCCAAAGGCGTTCCTGTATGCTTGTTGCTCCTTTCATGGGCGCACACTCCTTTCCGGCGGTTTCATTGCTGTCGCTTAACTGGATTATATCACACTTTCCGCAATCGTGGAAATTTCCGCTTTTTATCCTTAATTCCTACTTTGTGGACATACGGCACAGGGCACAAAAATGTTCTATGATACAGGTAGTTCATCGATGGATTATTCCAATCGAATGACCAGCCTGTGTGGGATATGCTTCCCCGGCGATGTAGCGCCATGACTTTTGGCAGGGATGTGGAGGAACCCTGACCGAAACGAGCGTACCAACGGGAGCGATACGCCGCTGTGAGATTCAGGGGAGGAACGACACCGGGGAGAACTGGCGAACTGACACCGAAATGATACCGAAACACGACAATTTAATAGGGGGATAGTCTACCCTATCGCTGATACTTCGGGAGATTTTAAGCGGCTCTATGGCTGTAATTTTGCCGAAAATCGCCCCGAAACCATACACTAAAACGGGAGGAAACGCAATATGCCGAGAATGAGCAAAAAGAGGAAGCATGAGCTTTCCTTTTACCTCAATGACCGGGGGCGTGTCACTTACAACGAATTATGCCGGAAATGCCAGCATGGGTGCAAGCAGAGCTTCCGGGCGGTTGTGATTGACTGCCCCCGTTATTTATCCAAACGAGCAAAGAAAAAGGAGGAACACACCGAATGAATTTTGAATTTATGACGATAGACACACCATTGCCGCCCTGTATGCCATTTCCCAGAGCGTTGACAGGATTTCCAGTCAGCAGCACCGCAAAGGTCATGTACTGCCGGATGCTGGACGCTATGCTATCCAAAGGGCAGGAGGACGAGAACGGAATCCTGTTTGTCTGCTTCCCTGTCACAGACATTGCCGCAGTCCTGTCCCGCAGCTCTATGACGGTCAAGCGTTCTTTGAATGAACTGGAAACCGCCGGACTTATCATGCGGGTGCGTCAGGGCGTTGGAGAACCAAACAGGATTTATGTGCTGATACCGGGAAAGGAGGACGCTGCCCTTGCCTGATACCTCAAAGCTGGAAAAGCTCAACCGGGAGTTGGAAAAGAGTGAAAAGAAACTGCGGAAAGCCCTCAATGATGAAAAGGCATTGCAGCACCAGCTAAAGCAGCTTACCCGAAAGGAACGAACGCACCGGCTCTGTACTCGTGGCGGTATGCTGGAAAGTTTTCTGCAAGAGCCGGAACGCCTGACAGATGATGATGTTATGCTGTTGTTGAAACTCATTTTTCACAGACAGGACACGCAGGAACTATTGAAAAAACTGCTGGAACGGGAGAAGCCGGAAACCCCTTAGTTTACTAAGGGCGCAATTATACACCACCCAAAGGTTGGTGCATTGCGTTCTCCGAAGGCTCCTCGCCGGAGGGCTGTGATTTTCCGCAGTCATGGTCTGCTCCAAATCATACAGGGGACGCTACGCTTCCCCTGCGCTGGCTGCCGCCAGCTACCCTTTTGTGGACTTGCCATCTGGGGACACCTTGCGCTGCAAGCTGTTCCCAGCCGACAAGTTTCATAAAATATGCTATCTTTTCGATAGGCAATAAAGTATAATGAAGTCAGCAATAAATCAGGAATTTGAGGTCAAGGATTAAACGGGAGGTTTATATGAAAAAATACCAATGTCCTTGCTGCGGATATTTTACCTATAATGTTCCGGCAAATGAAGATTGTGGGTATATCTGTCCCGTTTGTTTTTGGGAGAATGACCCGTTCATTGCTTCTGATAACGAACCAAGTGACTCTAATCATGGAATAACGCTAAAAGAAGCGAAATCCAATTTCTCAAAATTTGGTGCTTGTGAAAAAGAAATGTTATGTTATGTCCGACCACCAAGAGATGATGAAAAAGAAATTTCATAGTAGTGTGTAAAGGAGAATCAAATGAAGCATAAAAAGTTTTTGTTAATTGCACTGATATGTTTAATCGGTATAGGTATTAGCTTTCTTTTGTTTTCTGCTCATAGACCATTCAAAGATTTAGAGGCAGCAGATATTACTTCGGCAAGTGTTCGGTTATCGCCACCTGATACAACAATTCAGATAGTAGAAACAGAGGAATTAGTATCATATCTCAATGAGGTAGTTATTTACAATAAGGACAACTCATATACAGAATATGCCGGACAAGCAGTTATTTTCACTCTGTCTTTGGCAGATGGTTCTCAAGTGGAGATTATAGCATACAATCCATTTATTATAATTGACGGTATTGGTTATAAATGCAAATATGAACCTTGTGAAGCTCTTAATCATTATGCTAATGAGCTAATGACAAGAGAACCATAATTTTTAAGTGTACCATCTACCCATCAGGTCAACTTGTCCCGAACTTTTACAACTAAATATCCGCCGCCCTCACAGCGGCACACCGAGCAGGAAATCTGAAAAAGGTCTCCTGCTTTTTTTCTGCCAAAATGAGGTGGTAAAACGCCACCCCATCCACCAATTACCGAAAGGAGGGACACGAAATGCCCTGCCCACACAACGAAATCACGATTGTTCAGCGCAGCCAGCGACAGTCTGCGGTTGCCGCCGCTGCTTACCAAAGCGGCGAAAAGCTGTTCTGTGAATACGACCAGCAAGTGAAGCACTACCCGGAAAAGCGTGGTATTGTCCACAATGAAATTCTGCTCCCGGCAAACGCCCCACGGTCGTATGCAGACCGCAATACCTTATGGAACGCCGCCGAAGCGGTGGAAAAGCAATGGAACTCCCAGCTTGCAAGGCGGTGGGTGCTTACCATCCCAAGAGAGATACCACCCGACCAGTATGCTGTCCTTGTCCGGGAATTTTGTGAGCAGCAGTTTGTTTCCAAAGGCATGATTGCTGATTTTGCAATCCATGACCCCCATCCGCCGGGACACAATCCCCACGCCCATGTCATGCTCACTATGAGGGCAATGGACGAACATGGAAAATGGCTTCCCAAGAGCCGCAAGGTTTATGACCTTGACGAGAATGGGGAACGGATAAAGCTGCCGTCCGGCAGGTGGAAAAGCCACAAGGAGGATACGGTGGACTGGAACGACCAGAAGTATTGTGAAATCTGGCGGCATGAATGGGAGGTCATCCAGAACCGCTATCTGGAAGCCAATGACCGCCCAGAGCGTGTGGACTTGCGTTCTTATGCCAGACAGGGGCTTGATATTATCCCTACTGTCCATGAGGGAGCTGCTGTCCGGCAGATGGAAAAGCGGGGTATCCAGACGAACATCGGCAACCTGAACCGGGAAATCAGAGCCGCCAACCGCCTGATGAAGTCTATCCGGCAGCTCATTCAAAACCTCAAAGGCTGGATTACCGAGCTGGGAGAAAAACGAAAAGAACTGCTTGCACAAAAGGCGGCGGAGGAAGCGACACTTCTTCCCAATCTGCTGATGAAGTATATGGAGATACGAAAGGAAGAACGGAAGGACTGGACAAGGGCTGGACAGAACCGGGGAACTTCACAGGACTTAAAGGCAGTCAGCGAAGCCCTGTCCTATCTCCGGCAAAAGGGGCTTTCCACTGTGGAGGACTTAGAAGCGTTTCTGGAATCTTCCGGGAAATCAGCCGCAGATTACCGCAATCAGATGAAGCCAAAGGAAGCCCGCAGCAAAGTGATTGACGGGATTCTTGCCAGCCGGACAGACTGCAAGGAATGTAAGCCTGTCTATGAGAAGTACCAGAAGATATTTTTTAAGAAAACAAAGGAGAAATTCAAACAGGAACACCCGGAGGTTGCCCGGTATGAGAAAGCCGCTGACTACCTTGCCAAGCACCCGGACGATAAGGACAGTACCCAAAAGGAGCTGCAAGAGGAGCAGGAAACGCTTCTCAGCGAAATCGCAGAACTGAAAGTACCGCTGACCGAGGTACAGGAGGATTTGAAGAAGCTGCGGGACATCCGCTACTGGGTACGGAAAGCCACACCCGGCACAGAGGAAAGCAAAGAGCCGCCCAAGAAGCAGCCCATCAAGGAAGTCTTGCAGGATAAGGCAGACGAGAAAAAAGCACAAAGAACCGCCCCGGCACAGGCGAAACACAGACAACGGGATATGGAACTTTAACAGGCACTTGCCATTTTCAATCAGAGAATGTCAGGTGCTTTTCTTATTTTCAAGGAGGGATAGATTTGAATGTATTTGAAGCTGTGAAGCAGTCCGTCACAACAAGACAGGCTGCGGAGCATTATGGAATCCATGTAGGTCGGAACGGAATGGTTTGCTGTCCGTTCCATCACGATAAGACCCCAAGCATGAAGCTGGATCGGCGTTACCACTGCTTCGGCTGCGGTGTGGATGGGGATGTGATTGATTTTGCCGCCGCCCTGTATGGGCTGGGAAAGAAAGAAGCCGCCGTACAACTGGCACAGGACTTCGGGCTTTCCTATGAGGACTGGAAACCGCCGGGAAAGGTAAAAAAGCCCAAGCCCCGGCAGAAATCCCCGGAGGAACAGTTTCAGGAAGCAAAGAACCGCTGCTCCCGTATCCTTGCCGATTATCTCCACCTGCTTAGGACATGGAGAAAGGATTATGTCCCGCACTCCCCGGAGGAAGCCTTTCATCCCCGGTTTGTGGAAGCCTTACAGAAGCAAGCCCAAGTGGAATATCTGCTGGATGTGCTGCTGTTCGGGGAAACAGAGGAAAAAGCGGCTTTGATTACGGACTACGGAAAGGATGTGATACAGCTTGAACAGCGAATGGCAGAGCTTGCAGCCGCAGACGCAGCAAGAACTAAAAAACACCATGAACGCCATGCAGCCGCCCCAGAGCATTGAGGAAATCAAGGCGGGGCTGGAAACTACCGAGAAAGGCGGTGTCCGTCAGAGCATACGGAACTGCCTGACCGTATTCCAGCGTGACCCGCTGCTTTCCGGGGCTATCGCATACAACATCCTGACCGACCGCAAGGACATCATAAAGCCCATCGGTTTTCACAGGGAAAGCACCGCCCTGAACGATACGGACATGAAGTATCTGCTTCTTTATCTGGAAGAAACCTATGGGCTTACCAATGAGAAAAAGATTGATAATGCCATCGGGATTGTGGCGAATGAAAACAAGTACCATCCCATCCGGGATTATTTAAGTTCCCTTGTGTGGGACGGGACAGAGCGAATCCGCTTCTGCCTGCGGCACTTTCTGGGGGCTGACGCAGACGATTACACCTATGAAGCGTTGAAGCTGTTCCTGCTGGGTGCAATCTCACGAGCCTTTCAGCCGGGGTGCAAGTTTGAAATCATGCTCTGTCTGGTAGGCGGTCAGGGGGCTGGAAAGTCCACCTTCTTCCGGCTGCTGGCAGTCCGGGACGAGTGGTTCTCCGATGATTTGCGGAAGCTGGACGATGACAATGTGTACCGCAAGCTGCAAGGTCACTGGATTATCGAAATGTCGGAAATGATGGCAACCGCCAACGCCAAGAGCATTGAGGAAATCAAGTCATTTTTAAGCCGGCAGAAAGAGGTTTACAAGATACCTTATGAAACCCACCCGGCAGACCGCCCCCGTCAGTGCGTGTTTGGCGGCACTTCCAATGCCCTTGACTTCCTGCCCCTTGACCGTTCCGGCAACCGCCGCTTTATCCCCGTCATGGTGTACCCGGAGCAAGCCGAGGTTCACATTTTGGAGGACGAAGCTGCTTCCAGAGCCTATATCGAGCAGATGTGGGCGGAAGCGATGGAGATTTACCGAAGCGGCAGGTTCAAGCTGGCTTTCAGCCCCGCCATGCAGCGGTATCTCAAAGAACACCAGCGGGATTTTATGCCGGAGGACACCAAAGCCGGGATGATACAGGCGTATCTTGATAAGTACACCGGGAGCATGGTCTGTTCCAAGCAGCTCTACAAGGAAGCCTTGAACCATGCCTTTGACGAGCCGAAGCAATGGGAAATCCGGGAAATCAACGAGATAATGAACCAGTGCATTTCCGGCTGGCGGTATTTCCCGAACCCAAGAATGTTTTCCGAATATGGCAGACAAAAGGGCTGGGAGCGTGAAAACCCGGCAACGGACTCCGGCAACCCGTCTGAAAAAACGATGGACGGTTTTGTGGAGGTCACAGAACAGATGGAGCTTCCATTCTGAAAATGACAGCCCGTTGCCCCCCTGTTGCTATCCCGTTGCCGAGCCGGTTGCCGGGAAAAACCCCTTATTTCCGGGCTTTTCTCCCTTATAACAACCAAAACAACAGAAAAATAAAAGAAAAGTATAAATAGTAACCATCGCCAGATTGAGATTGTTTGCAAGGTCTTTTGAAGCCCGTTGCCGGACTTCGTTGCCGACACCCTCTGTCTGGCTATTTTCATGTATGGAGGATAACTGCCTATGGCGAAAAACAAAACAGAGATTCATGTGACTACTGTGTTTGACGGGGAACTGGACGCAACCGATGTATTCGTCAGCCTGATTTCCCAGAAATACGGCAAAACAAACACGAAAGAATATCTTGCTGAAAAGAAAGATATGAGCTATAATGAAGATGAGGTTCAAAAGAGCCAGATACCGTCTGGATTGTGTGGGTAAATGGCTATGATGAACGAAATGGAATACAGAACAATCGGTTCGGCACTTGCCGGAGGGTATCGTGCAGCGGTCTATTGCAGGCTGTCAAAGGACGATGACCTGCAAGGCGAAAGTGCCAGTATCGCCAACCAGCGGGATATGCTGGAAAAATACTGCGAAAAGCAGGGATGGGAGGTTGTGGCAGTCTATCAGGACGATGGCTTCACAGGTCTTAATATGGAGCGTCCTGATTTACAGAGAATGTTGAGAGCCATTGAGCGCAGGCAAATCAACCTTGTCATCACGAAAGACCTCAGCCGACTGGGGCGTAACTATCTGCAAACCGGGCATTTGATTGAGGACTTTTTCCCAAGAAACGGTGTCCGCTATATCGCCATGAATGACGGTATCGACACCCTGCGGGATAACAACGATATTGCCCCGTTCAAGAATATCCTGAACGAGATGTACAGCAAGGATATTTCCAAGAAAGTCCATTCCTCTTATCTTCTGAAAGCGCAGAAAGGACAGTTTACCGGGTGTCTTGCCCCGTTTGGGTATCGGAAAGACCCGGAGGACAAAAACCATCTGCTCATTGACGAGGAAACCGCCCCGATTGTGCGGCTGATTTTCGGATATGCCCTGAACGGTCATGGTCCGAACTATATCCGCAGACGGCTGGAGGAAGAAAAAATCCCCTGCCCCACATGGTGGAACCGGGAACGGGGGCTTCGCAATACCCGCACCAAATGGGAAAAGAAAGACCCGGAAAACGGGCGGTATATGTGGGACTTCTCCGTTATCAAAGACCTTTTGATGAATCCCGTCTACACCGGGGCGATTGCTTCCCAGAAAAAGGACTACCGTTTCAAAATCGGCACGATTGGGGAAAAGAAGCCGGAGGACTGGATTGTGGTGGAGGGGCAGCATGAACCGCTGATTGACCGCATGAGCTTTGACATTGTGCAGAACAAGCTGAAATCCCGCCAGCGTCCGGGGCAGACCAATGAAATCAGCCTGTTTGCCGGACTGTTAAAATGCGGCGAGTGTGGGAAGTCGCTGACGGTACGCTACACAAACGCAAAACATCCCCAGCGGATTTACTCCTGCAAGACCTACAACGCCTTTGGAAAGAACCACTGCACCCAGCACCGGATTGATTATGACACCCTTTACAGCCATGTGCTGCGGAAAATCCGGGAATGTGCCAGAGCTGCCCTGATGGACGGGGAAGCGGTTGCCGACCGCCTGACCAATACCTGTGAAGCCGAGCAGCGGGAACAGCGGGAAGCAATGGAACGCTCCCTTACAAGGGACGAGGAACGGATTGAGGTTCTGGACAAAATGGTCATGCGGCTTTATGAGGATATGATTGCAGGGCGTATCAGTGAGCAGAATTTCAACACCATGCTGGAAAAGACACAGACCGAGCAGACGGAGCTTAAAACAAAAGTGTCAGAGGGCAGAAAGCGGCTGTCCGATGAAGTCCAGCTTGCCAATGACGCAAAACAATGGGTGGAAGCCATTCAGGAATACGCCAACATCACAGAGCTGGACGCAGCCACCCTCAACCGCTTAATCAAAGAAATCGTCGTGCATGAGCGCATTGACGAAGATAAAACAAGACACATTTCTATCGAAATTCATTTTAATCTCAAACCCATCCCGGAGGTGGAACAGGTCACTGCCTGACCTGTCCCGCCGGGACGGTTCTCTTAAAAACACCATATAGATTTTTTGTACGCCGCCGCCCGCCATCGAGCAGAGTTTTACACCTAATTGGGGATAAAACAGCTCACCGCAGGAGGCGGCGCTGGATCAGCTCTGTTTCATCATGGACCGTGAAGAAGCCGTTCGGCTGATCCCGTATGTGAACCTCTTCAACTACGGCGAGACAGTCATCCATGCGGACAACGCCGCCCTCACATCCTACGGGCTGCTGCACCGCGCGGACTATGAACCAATGCTCTCACCCATGCAGCAAAAACAGGAAAAGGAGATGACGATGCAATGACCAGGGAACAGATCCAACATGAAGGCGACCGGCCGCTGCCTTGCGCAACACAGGAGGCATTCCGATGCAGACCGGATGCTCTGAGCGATGACGAGAAGACGATCCTCTCCGCCATGGTCATGCAAAAGGGCGAGGCGGAGGCTGCGGAGATTTTCAGGGAGTCACCGGAGCATCTGCGTGATTACACGATCCTCAAGGGCGTCAACAGCTACGCCGCGCTGGGCAGGTACTACCTCGCCAATGAGACTACCGTCCCGGAGGAGCTGTACGAGTACATGGATCTTGGCGCGCTGGGCTGCCGCTATGAGGACGAGCACCCCGGCGTGTTCATCGGCAGTGATTATGTGTGCTACCCTGCGGAGGAACAGGATCTTACCATGGAAATGCAGTAGCTGACCATATCTTACCACGCCAGCTGCGCGGATAAGAACTACACCAAGGGGCCGTATTCCCGGGCGGGGAAAAGCGGCCCCTTCTTTTTTGCGCTGATTTGACCTCCTGCTCCGGGATAACGGACCCGGAAAGGAGGAACTGTGCCGATCAACAAAGCCCTTGCAGAGTATCTTGACCTCTACCACAAGGGCGAGGCGAACGCCGTCACCAGCCGGGAGCTGGAGTGTGCCTTCCGAATGCGCGGCTCCGAGCTGCGCCGGGAGATCAACGCCCTGCGGGGCGACGGCATCCCCATCTGCAGCTTTGACGGCGGCTACTACTATGCCGCCACCGAGGAGGAGCTGCGGCGCACCATCCGGCAGCTCCGCAGCAGGATCAAGAAAATCGCATTTGCGGAGCGCGGCCTGTCCCGCACCTTGCCAGACTATGAGGACACCGGTCAGCTCTCCCTCCCGCTGGAGGGAGGTGATACTTCTTGAACAGCTTTATTCCCTGGGTGGGCGGCAAGGGCAAGCTGCTGTGGATCATCAATAAGCTGATGCCGGACCGCTACACCCGCTTCATCGATGTGTTTGGCGGCAGCGGCACGGTGACCATGTGCCGCCCTATCCAGCGCGGCTGCATGGAAGTCTACAACGACTTCAACGGCAATCTCACCAACCTGTTCTGCTGCGTGAAGAACCGTCCCATGGCACTGCTGGCGGAGCTGGGCTTCCTGCCGCTGAACACGCGGGATGACTTCAATGTCCTCTATAAGTTCTTCTCCAAGGGCGAGTTCACGGACGACTACCTGCAGGAGGAGATGGATCTGACGGAGGTTTACTTGAAGCCGCCCGACGCCGAGGTCATCCGCGCCCTTATGCTGGAGCGCGCGCCCCGCGGGAGCATCCGCCGCGCGGCGGACTTCTTCAAGCTCATCCGCTACAGCTTCAGCGGCGGCGCCAAGTCCTTCGGCGGCAAGCCCTGCGACATCCGCCGTTTCTTTCACCTGATCTGGGAATGCTCCCGCAGGCTGGCGAATGTCATCGTGGAGAATAAGGACTTCGAGGAGGTCATCCGTCAGTACGACCGAGAAGGCGCCGTGATCTACTGTGACCCGCCCTACTACAAGGCGGAGAGCTGCTACGAGGTGGAGTTTCCCCCGGAGGATCATCAGCGGCTCCATGATGTACTGGTCACCTGTGAAGGATACTTCATCGTTTCCTACAACTACCAGGACTACATCTGCGAGCTCTATCAGGATTGCTATATCTTCCGCACCTCCCGTCCCAACAGCATGTCCCAGACGGCAGGCAGCGAATATGAGGAGATCGTCATCACCAATTATGACCCCCGCAAAGCCTGCTGGCAGCTCTCTATGGATAGTCTGCTGGGCGGCGATGGCGACACCCGCTACGAGCTGATCCATGAGCCGGAGCATCCCTTAAAAACATGACAATAAAAGGAGAAGCAGCATGAAATTTGTAAAATACAACGACAACAAGAGCGTCACCATCCCTCCCGCCGTTCTGACCGTCTGCGGGCTGGAGGACGAGGGGAAGCTGGAAATGGCCGGCGCCAAGGGCGCGGTCATTTTGTCAAAAAGCGAGATGACCGCCATGGAGATGGTGCGCACGATCCTCGCCCTGACGGACCGCGCCGGTCAGCTGATGCGGGAGCTGACGGACCTTTGCGGCAGCTGCGAGGGCTGCACCGAGGGGCACTGCACCTTCCGCGACGCGGACATCGAGGAGCTGATCCGCCCCGCCGTCACCGTTCCCGATTGGGCCAGAGAGGAAGCGGACATCGCGCCCGACGCCAAGCTGGACTGCCATGTGGACGAGGGCTCCGGCGTGATCACCGTGTGCGAGACATTTTACGACCACGACCTCTCCGATATTCCCGCCGAGCTGCTGGAGGCCCTGCGCAAGTCCGGCTGCTGCCTGTCCGTACTGGAGGATATGCTGATGGAGAACGATGTTATCTACGATAAGTGATACCGTAGGCATTCAAAGAAGAAACGAGGCGAGAGATCCAAATGAACAAAACCTATCTCTATCCCTATTCCTCTGCTGAGGCCAGAGAACGGAATGAGCTTTCCCTTTGGCGGGAGAGCCACAAGGCGAACATCGCCTGCCGTGATGCCATCGAGGACGCCATCCGCCGGAGCTTCGACGGAATGCATCTGGACAAGGACTGTACCACACCCGTGCTGGACGAATACGGCTACAAGCGCACCGCATGGGTGCTTGCCAATACCCTGCATGAGCTCAAGTGGGATGGTCGCTTCAGCCCCGCCAATAAGCAGTGGGCTGAGCGACGCTACATTCCGCAGGATGAGCGTCACAATGCCGAGATCACTGTTCGGAGCCACCCCGCCGTGCTGGATGGCTTCGTCAGTCTCTACCGCAAGGCGGTGCAGGCGTTAAATCTCTTCGGTGCGGAGCATTGCGTCGGTGACCGCGCCGAGCAGGACTTCACCGGCAAGGTGCTGGTGCTGTCGCCGGATACGCTGAAGGAATCCTGCTGGAGTCAGGCGGATCAACTCTGGTATGCTCGGAGCGGCTTTGGATGCGAGCCGCATTCCAGTGGTCGAGCAGTCTTTGCCACCTGCCTCTCGGACGGAGAAACAGCCAGATGGAACCGGGAGGATTTCATCGGTGTGCTGGACGAAAAATACCTGCCGGACTGGGCGCGGGAGAAGCTCATGGAGCTGACCGCACCACGGCAGGAGGAACCGGCCGCAGGTGAGATGAAGCTGGAATGATCGGAGGTGAAATAAGTGCAGCGCATCTTCATTGATAACCATGACCGCATCCTCTATTACAGCAATCCTGCCGGATACATCGCGGAAAAGGAGGCGGTGGTGGATACCATGTTCCAAACACAGGAGCTGGAGCGTTTTCTGCAAAAGCAATCGCTCTCCATCCGCTGGGAGGACGGTGTCTATGACCGCCTCCTGCTGGGGCAGAGGGGCGGCCGCTTCGACCCGGAGGCTCCGCCCCTGAAAAGCTGCCGTGTGTGGCAGCTCACGCGGGACAGCCCCATCAATGTGCGCTTCATCCCGTATGAAGCCCTGCTGGAGCGTTTCGGACAGCCCGACCGCAGGCACTACGAAAAAGTCTATGACGGTCTGGTCGGGACCAATGACCCGGAGGAGATATACACGCTCTTCCGCGACCCGGTTCCCGGCTACGACGGCAGACCCATCGGCATCTCGGATGTGCTGGAGCTGTACGACGCCGACAGCAGCGAGTTCTACTACTGCGACCGCGTCGGCTTCCGGCAGATCGAGTTCGCGCCGCGGCAAGAGATGGAGCTGTGTCCGTGAACTGAGCACCCGGCCGGGTGCTTTTTTCATATCAACATCAGAAATAGGAGGAAAGAAAAATGCCCAAGAACCAGACCAAAGCAAGCACCCCCGTCCCCGCGCAGGAAAGCCGGTCCCCCGTGTCCTTCGATGTCCGAGTCTATCCCGTGAAGGACAGCAAGTACACCCTCGCCAACGCCAATGTGGACATCAACGGCGTATTCGCCATTCGCGGCGTGAAGGTCATCCGCGGCGAGAAAGGCCCCTTTGTCGCCATGCCGCAGTACAAGGACAGCCACGGCGACTATCACGACATCTGCTTCCCCTGCACGAAGGAGACCCGCCAGCAGTTCAACGATGCGGTGCTGAATGCCTACGAGCAGTCGCTCCGCCAGGCCCAGCAGCCGGACAATGCTCCCGCCGCGGAGCAGGTCATGTAAGTCACCCACAATACGAAACATATAACTTGTAGGAGGAAATTATCACATGAAGAAGTTTATCAAGAACACCGCCAATTCCATCCGCACCAAGGCCATCCGCCTTGCCGCCACCCGCCGCTCCGGTGAGGGCTACATCGACACCGCCGTCAAGATCCTCATCGCCGTGGTGCTGGGCGCGCTGCTGCTGGCGGGCCTCTACGCTTTGTTCGGCGATGTGGTCATGCCCACCCTGAACCAGCGCATCAAGGATATGTTCAACTATGCCGGCGCGCTGGGCGGCTGATCCGTGGCATCCGTCCTGCAGGGGACGCTGTTCCTCATCGGACTTATGAGCGCGGCATGGACGGATCTCCGGCGCAGGCAGATCTATGACCTTTCCGGTATCATTATCGCAGCGGCGGGGCTGATTTCCTTCAGCCCCGCCCGGCTTCTCGGCCTGGCGCTGGCCGTCCCATTTTGGCTGGCAAGCCGGAGAGGACGCGGCGGCATGGGAGATGCGTTCCTCATCGCCGCCTCCGGCTTTCTGCTGGGCTTTCTGCGTGGAGTCGCCGGACTGGTGCTGGCACTGGTGCTGTACTGCCTTTTCTACCTTGCAATAGCTGCCCTGCACAAGATCCGCAGGCAAGAGCACCCACCGGAGAGCTATCCATTCGCGCCATTTCTTGCAGCGGGCTTCTTTACCGCATATATCATCTAAGAATAAGGAGGACTTGCTCCATGAGTATTTTCAAAAACCGCACGGTTATCGGCGTCATCTGCATTCTGCTGGCACTGGTGATCTGCTTCGGCATCACGCCGCTGTTCAATCAGAGCATCAGCCAGAAGGCGGAGATCGTCCGTGTGACGAAGGACATTCACGCCGGCGAGCTCATCACCAAGGATATGGTCACCACGGCCGAGGTCGGCTCCTATAATCTCCCCTCCGGCCTTATGACCGCGAAGGACAATGTAGTGGGCAAATACGCCAAGGCGGATCTTGCCGTTGGCGATTATATTCTCGCCGCCAAGCTCTCGGACGCGCCTGCCGCCGAGAATGCGTATCTCTATAATCTGGATGGCACGAAGCAGGCCATCTCCGTCACCATCAAGAGCTTCGCCACAGGACTGTCCGGTAAGCTCCAGAGCGGCGACATCGTATCGGTCATCGTGGCGGACTACCCGGAGGATGGCGAAACCACCATCCCCGCCGAGCTGCAGTATGTGGAGATCATCTCTGTTACCGCCAGCACCGGCTATGACGCCAATACCGGTGAAGCAAAGGATGACGAGAAGGAGCTGCCCTCTACCGTGACCTTCCTCGTTCTGCCGGAGCAGGCCAAGGTGCTGGCGGAGCTGGAGCAGGTCGCCAAGCTCCATTTAGCGCTCGTCTACCGCGGCACAACAGACGGCGCAAGGCAGTTCATCGAGGCGCAGGACAAACTCATTGAGGAGTTGTACGCAGAGCCGGAGGAAGATCCCATTGAGGAGAGCGAAGCCGCCGATCCTACCGCAGAAATGCCGGAGAGTGAGGTGACAGGATGAATTTCAGAAAGGCCAGCATCTTTCAGCGCGACACAGAGAAGCCGGAGGAGCAGAATGACAGCGGCGGTATGCTGGCGGTCTGGGGCAGTCCCGGCAGCGGAAAGACAATAACGGCGGTGAAAATCGCAAAAATGCTCTCCGCCAGAAAGAAAAATGTCATCCTTTTGCTCTGTGACATGGCCGCTCCCATGCTGCCGTGCATCTGTCCCGCGGACGCTCTGGAGAGCAATGGCTCTCTTGCCGGCGTCCTGGCAGCCGCCCGTATCAGCGAGAACCTCATCAAGCATAACCTTGTCACCTTTAAGCGCAACAGCTGCCTTGCGGTATTGGGGCTGCTCGAACGGCAGAACGAGTACAGCACTCCGCCCTTTACGCAGAAGCAGGTGGCAGAGCTGCTGGACGGCCTGCGTCAGATCGCGCCCTATGTCATCGTGGACTGCGGCAGCTACATCGCCAACGACATCCTCTCCGCCGTGGCGCTGATGGAGGCGGACAGTATCCTGCGCCTTGCCAACTGCGACCCTAAAAGCGTCAACTACTTTGCAAGTCAGCTCCCTCTGCTGGACGGGCCTGAGTGGGACATGGACAAGCAGTATAAGGTGGCATCCAATGTGAAGCCCTATCAGGCAGCGGACCACATCGGCAAGGTGCTGGGCGACACGGCCTTCGTGCTGCCCTATTCGCAGGAACTGGAGGAGCAGTATCTGGCGGGCAATCTGCTTGCCGACCTCGTCCTCAAGGACAGCCGCCCCTTCCGCAAGGAGTTAGAGCGTATCATCGCGGAGGTGTTTTAATATGGCTCTTGGCGAAAAGCGAAACGGCTCGGTCTTTGCCACAGCTGCGCAGCGGCGGGATGCGGCGGAATATCAGGCCGCCTCGGAGCCGGAGATCGTCCCTGTAGTGGTGGACGACACGCCGCAGCGGACTCTGAACACCGACATTGGCACCCTCGGACGGGCGCACGACCTGTTCTTTACCCCGTCGGCAGAGGGCAGGGACTTCAATTCCGTGCTGCAGAAGGTGCAGGAGTACATCTCCGGCGCCTACGCCGCACTCATCACTGAAGGCGGCGAGGACTCCAAGGAACAGCTCATGCGTTACATCACCAAGTACCTGCAGGACCGGCGTATCGCCGTAGCAGGCATGACGCAGACGGAGCTGGTGGACGCCATCTATTCCGAGATGGCGGAGTTCGGCTTCCTGACCCGCTATATCTACGGAGACGGCATTGAGGAGATCAACATCAACTCGTGGCGGGATATCGAGGTGCAGTATTCGGACGGTCGAAGCGAAAAGCTCTCGGAACACTTCGATTCGCCGGAACACGCCCTCGCCGTCATCCGGCGAATGCTCCACGCCTCCGGTATGGTGCTGGACAACGCCAGCCCTCTGGTCACGGGGCACCTGACCCGCAACACCCGTATTGCCGCTATGAAGTCCCCTGTGGTGGATGAGGATGTGGGCGTTGCCGCCTCCATCCGAATCGTCAACCGCCACAATCTCAGCCGTGAGGATCTGCTCCGCAGCGGTACGGCCACAGCAGAAATGCTGGACTGGCTTTCCGTATTTTTGCGCTATGGGATCTCCATCTGCGTGGCTGGTGCCACCTCCTCCGGTAAGACCACGGCGGCAGGCTGGCTGCTGACTACCATACCCGACAGCAAACGCATCTTCACCATTGAGAACGGTTCCCGTGAGCTGGAGCTGGTGCGGGAGGAAAACGGTAAGGTAGTCAACTCGGTGGTCCACACCCTGACCCGCGACAGCGAAAATGAGCGTCAGCGGATCGATCAGATCGCGCTGGTGGATATCTGCCTGCGCTTCAACCCAGATATCCTGGTGGTGGGTGAGATGCGCGGCGCCGAGGCCAATGCCGCGCAGGAGGCCGCCCGCGTGGGCGTGGCGGTGTTGACCACCATCCACTCCAACTCCTGCGAGGCGACCTACCGCCGCATGGTGTCCCTGTGCAAACGAGCCGTGGATATGTCGGACGAAACGCTTCTCAGCTATGTGACGGAGGCATACCCCATCGTGGTCTTCTGCAAGCAGTTGGAGAACAAGCAGCGCCGCATGATGGAGATCATGGAGTGCGAGATCCTGCCCAATGGGGATCGCCGCTACGACACGCTGTTCCGCTATGTCATCACGGAAAACCACATGGAGGACGGCAAATTCGTCATCGAAGGACATCACACGCAGGTGAATGAGATCTCCGTGAGTCTGCGCAAACGCCTGCTGGAAAACGGTATGCCCAACGAGGAGCTGCAAGCTCTTTTGAATCCAAAGAAGGAGGTGAACGCCACTTGACAGCCCTGCTGCTGACTGCGTGCGTCGGCATGATCACCGGCGCATTTCTTATCTTCCGCATCTCGCCCATGGATTTCACGCTGGGTGTGTTCCGCCGGTTGACCGCCGGGCCCAAAAGCATCCGGGATGAGATCAACGAGACAACCCATCGCAAAAAGCCCGGCTTCTTCCGCCGCGAGATATCGGAAGCGCAGACGATCCTGCAAGCCACCGGCAAGGAGGAACGCTTTCCCGTGCTGTGCGCGGCATCCCTGCTGCTCTTTGCCGTGGGTGCGGGCATCGCCATCATCATGAATAACCTCTTGCTGGTGCCGGTGCTGGCGGCCGGCATGATGTTCCTGCCCTTTTGGTACATTAAGCTCACGGCCGGACACTATAGGAAAGCTGTTACCGCCGAGCTGGAAACGGCGCTCTCCATCATCACCACGGCCTACCTCCGCAGTGAGGATCTGCAGACCGCCGTGGAGGAGAACATCAATTATCTGAACCCGCCCGTGCAAGGCGTGTTCCGCAGCTTCCTCACCCGCATCAAGCACATCGACCCGGATATGAATGCGGCGTTGGCGGAGCTGAAGTCTGCCATTGACAATGAGGTGTGGCGGGAGTGGTGTGAGGCACTCTCCGCCTGCCAGTATGACCACAGCATGAAAAGCACCCTTAATCCCATTGTGGCAAAGCTCTCGGATATGCGCATCATCAATGGGGAGCTGGAGAATCTCGTGTTCGCGCCCCGCAAGGAATTCATCTCCATGGCGGCGCTGGTGGTGCTGAATATCCCGCTGCTGTACTTTCTCAACAAGGACTGGTATGCAACCTTGATGACCACTGTTCCCGGCAAAGCGGTGCTGGCGGTCTGTGCCGCCGCTATCTTTCTCTCCTTTGCCAGAGTGGTCAAGCTGACCCAGCCCATTGAATATCGGAGGTGACGGACATGACGATCTTACTGTTCCTTTTCGGCGTGGCCGTTGCCGCGGGACTGTTCTTCATCTTGGCGGACATTCTGAAGCTGCCCCGTCTCTCCACGGAGAAGGCGCTCCTGTCCGCAGGGCGAGCCGAGAAAAAGCGGATGAAGTCTCTGGACGCGATCTTCCTTGGCTGTGCCATCAAGCTCTCCCACTTCATCCGTATGGATGAGTATAAGCGTCACCGCATGGAGCGCACGCTGAGTGCTGCCGGCATGGATATGACGCCGGAGGTCTACTTGGCCTATACCATCCTCAAGCCTGCCGCCGCACTGCTGGCGGTCATTCCGTGTCTGCTGATCTTTCCTCTGCTCTCGCCCATCGTGGTGCTGCTGTCGATATTGCTTTACTTCAAGGAGAGCCGCAAGGCGGAGGAAAAGGTCACCGAACGCCGCGAGAAGATCGAGGGGGAGCTGCCCCGCTTTGTTGCCACAGTGGAGCAGGAATTGGGCGCAAGCCGCGACGTGCTGACGATCTTGGAGAACTATAAGCGACACGCCGGTCCCGACTTCGCCCGTGAGCTGGATGTGCTGACAGCGGATATGCGCTCATCCTCTTACGAGGCGGCACTGGTTCGCTTCGAGGGCAGGCTGGCGTCACCCATGCTCTCCGACATCGTGCGCGGGCTCATCGGCGTCCTGCGCGGGGATGACGGGCGAATCTATTTCCAGATGCTCTCCCATGACATGAAACAGCTGGAGCTTCAGCGGCTCAAGGCGCAGGCGGCGAAGATCCCGCCCAAGATCCGTGTGTATTCTTTCTTTATGCTGGTCTGCTTTATGCTCATCTACATTGTGGTCATCCTCATGCAGATCCTCACCTCGATGGGAGGGCTGTTCGGATGAGAATCAAATGGAAGAAACGCTCCGGCGAGGGCTACATCGATACCTGCGTCCTCATCCTCTGCGCCATGCTGGTGATCGCATTGGCGGTGAAGGTACTGCCGGTGTATGTGGCGAAGCAGCAGCTTGACACCTTCGCCGCCGAGCTGGTGCGGGAAGCCGAGATCACCGGCAGAGTCGGGAGTGAAACGACCTCCCGCGCGCAGGTGCTGTCCGAGCGGTTGGAAATCGACCCGGACATCCGCTGGTCCCGCACCGGCCGCATCCAGCTCAATGAGGAGGTGACGGTGACGCTGACCATGGATGTGGACATCGGCTTTGGTGGGCTTGGCAGCTTCCCCATTGAGCTGACGGCACAGGCCAGCGGCAGATCGGAGGTGTATTGGAAATGAGAAAGCTGCTTTTTCGCTCCCGCTCCGGCGAGGGCTATCCCATGGTCATCGCTGTGACGCTCTGCCTGCTCATGCTCTTTATGGTCATAGCGGAATACTTCCGGGTGAACATCATCGTGCAGGGTGTGCGGGACGCGGTGCAGCAGGCGGTCATTGCCACGGTCAATGAGAACTATGACGATGTGTACCACTCTGTGCGGGAGGGCTATGCCGCAGGTTGGTTCCCGGAGGGGGACGGCGAGTGGTTCGAGTCCATCGACGCCGGTGACATCTATGGCAACCTGTCCTATATCCTCGGCCTTACCACAGATGGCGAAGGCTACATGAAATACGCCGGAAACGAGCTGGAATATACGCTCTCCGACCTGTCCGTACATATCTCCAACAACGCCATCGCATCAGGCCAGAGCGAGGGGTATCTCGCAACCGCCACCCTCCATCTGGAGGTCCCCACCCGCTTTGCCGGACGGGTGCTGCCGCCCGTAAGCCTAAGTCTGCAGGTGCAGGCCAAGTATATCCCGAAGTTTTAGTTCTTTTTGCTTCTTTCGGTAGACTTCCGGAGACAGCTGTGGTATGTTCGGGATAAGAAGAAAAACCACTGACCCCTACAAAGGAGGAGTTCGACCTATGACAGACAAAACAAAACGCATCATCCTCATTGCGGCAGGCGTCCTGCTCTGCGCGGCTCTGGTGGTGGGGATCGTCAGCCGCCTTGCGGCGGTACCCATGCCCATCGACCCCGCCATCCCGGACGATACACCCAACACGAAAGATCCGGTAGTGAACATCAGCGATCCAGAGGTAAAGGTGGATAGCGAGACGGATGGTAAACAGCATGATTCCGGCAGGGATGCTGACAGCTCCGGTACAGAACAGACCATTCAGGGTACGCCCACCAAGCCGGACGCGCCGGAGCATCCCGGCAAGACGGAGAAGGACCATGCGGTGGATGATGTGCCGGAAGCGGACCGCAACAAGGAAACGCCGCCCACCTACAAGCCGGAGCAGACTGAGGTAAAGCCCCAGCCCACAGAGCCTGCGGGCGGCAGTACCAATGATGCCGGACAGGTGTATGTTCCCGGATTCGGATATGTAGACTATGAGGGTGACAATGTCGGAATCAAAGACGATTCCATGTATGAAAACGGCAACAAAATTGGAATCATGGGCGGCTAAGTCCGCATAATCACAGGAAAGACACGGCAAAGAAGAAGCCGTGTCTTTTTTATCTTCATGACAAGGAGGAATGCGCATGAAAAGGCTTTTGCCCCTGTTGCTGGCACTTGTGCTGGTAATAACCGCCATCGTTCCCGCCTATGCCACAGGAGATGGCAACTTTGACGGCGGTGGAGGCAGCATGGGGGACGGCACCAAGACCAACTACTGGAATCCTGGCATGGACGGCGTGAGAGTGTCTGTGATTCATGCGGACAGTCAGGCTGTCACAGGAACTGTTTTTGATTTGACTAACAAGGTACCTTCAACAGGACTTGCTCACTTTGGAAAGGTGAGCAAACTGTCATATAACACAGGAAAATCCCTCGCCCCTAAAGCTGGAAACTACACATATATCAACCCAAGTCAGAGTCTGCCCAAGATCATCTCTACAAGCAGCAGCAAAGCCAGCATTGCTGCCATCCGAAGCTATTTTACCGATGAACAGGTTATCCGTTCCATTGCTGGATACGCAGGAATGGACTTCGATACGCTCATTGGCGGAGACTACAAGCTGGTAGTAGAGCCGCTGGCCTATCTCTGCTATAACGGTCAGCAGTTCGCCATGACCGCCACGGAAGCGGCTCTGTATGACCAGATCGTCAATGGAGATCTCAGAAAGAAGCTGGGTACGCTCACCCACAAAAATCTGCCGCTGGCGATTTTTCTGGAGGAAGCGGATCTCGGCTACACTGCATGGTCCGGCAGCCGCACGGAGAAGGCATCCAACGGCGACATCATCTCCTTTCTTGGAATCGGCATCGTCCGCTTCAACGAGGTGACCACGCCGCCCGAACCCGGCGAATATGACTACGAATACCGCGTCAACACAGAAGTCATCACCTCCGTGGAGGTGCGCGGCGGACAGTCCGACCCGGACAACCCCGTATCGGTACGCTTTAACATCCAGGGAAGGACTTACACTGTCAGCAATGTCTACTACCCGGACGGCGACAGCCAGCTGGCATGGGTGCGCTGGCGTACTCCCGCGGAACCCTGCGTCATAACGATTTCCGTCAGCGTGTCTGGCGGCGGCTCGGCGCAGGGCACCATCACCTGTAATATCGTGGATCTGGACGGCAATGACCCGCCCAATCCCCTGGCGGATGACCGCAACGATGCTTTCCGTCTGTCCTCTATTCCAGAGAAAGAGCAAGTGACTTCGGCGTCCTGGGGCATCTGGTCACCGTGGTGGCAGGAGAATTGGGAGTGGGTGGAAAACTGGCAGAAATGCTGGCACACAGACCGCTGGACGGATGCGGACGGCAAGACCCACACGGACCGCTGGTACCATTGGGTGGACAACGGCTGGTGGGAGGACCATGGCTGGTGGGAGTTTGACTATAACGGCTACTCTGCCGGCTTGGCCGGCAGTATGAAGATCACGCCGGATGAGAAGAGCCCCACGGCGACCGCATCCACTCTGAAAAGCGGCTATGGCGTTCAGGAGAAGGTGACCGCAAAAGTCACCACAAATCAGAGTGCGGCGGTGACGGCAGCCCAGAACGCCGTGACCTATTTCCCGGAGTTTGGCTACGAGAGCTATTGGCGGCTGCTGGAGGCGGATATTTCCGGGCGAAGCACGACCTTCCAATTCAAAGCCAACCCCTACAGCACCTACAACCGCCGTACCCACTTCACGCCCATTTGGTACCCGGACGGCAGCTATACGCCCTACACATGGCTTCTGGATTGCTGGACGCCGGCGGGAATGCTCTCCATGAACCTGACGGACAGCGTCACCATCCGCGGGAATCTTTGGGAGGAGTGGCATATTGCTCCCGCAAAACAACGATAGAAACGGAGGAATCTATGAACAACACAAAACGCAAACGCCTTTGTGCGGCACTGGTGCTGTCCCTGCTGTTGGTCTGCGTGATGGGAACCACGGCCTTCGCTGCCGGTACCGGCGATGTGGCAGGCGCGGTGGAAAGCACATGGCAGACGGCATCCGGTCAGATCAAGACCGTGGTGAACAATGTAGTCTTTCCCGCCATCGACCTGATCCTGGCTGTATTCTTCTTCGCCAAACTTGGTACGGCTTATTTCGACTTCAGAAAAAACGGCCAGTTCGAGTGGACGGCGCCCGCCATCCTGTTCGCGTGCCTCGTGTTCACGCTAACAGCACCGCTGTACATCTGGCAGATCATCGGAATTTGAGGTATAGGCAATGACATTTTACGAACAGGAGCTTCGGAAGATCGTTGGAGAGCGGTACCCCGACGCCACTTATGTGGGCAGAGCCTGCTATGTGCGTCTGAGCGATATGAACCGGGCAAAGATTCAATTTGTCACTGGGATCGTCTCCAATCAGTACAACGCCCTGCAGATGACAATTCTGAACCGCAGTGAAGGACAGGTGGATACCCTGCGCCTTCGCTTTTCGGATCTGCTGGGGACAAAGATGACCTCAAATCCCAACTTCCGAAATGGTGTAGAACCGCACATTTGGGATGACTATGGAACGGTGAGCTGGTATTTGTATCACCCCACCCGGCAGGACTATGAGGTGCTGTCCGGCGCGGTGTCAGACTATCTGGAGGTATTTCAGGATATGAGCCAGTCCGCTGACCGGGCGTGGGAGCAGACAATGTAACAAAAGCGTGATTTGAAGGCCGTACCAGCTGTACGGCCTTTGCCATATCCCAAAGCAGCTGGTGCGGCCTCACCCGGAGGTGAAACCGATCAATGTTCATTTGGGATTTTGTTGCCGCCAAGGTGTTAGGCCAGATCGTGGACTGGTTCTACAGTCAGATCGTAGGCTTTCTCGGCAACTTCTTTTCGGAGATGGGAAACATGGGCGCGGAGCTCTTCACCATGGATTGGGTGCAGAGCATTGTGCTGTTCTTCTCCTATTTGGCATGGGCACTCTACGGCACAGGGCTGGTGGTGGCCTGCTTTGAAACCGGCGTGGAGTATTCCAGCGGCCGCGGCAACATCCGTGAGACCGCCCTCAATGCCATCAAGGGATTTATGGCTGTCAGCCTCTTCACCGTTGTTCCGGTCCGGCTTTATGAGCTGTGCGTTTCGCTGCAGGGGACCTTCACCGCGGCGCTCACCGGCTATGGGACTTCCATCGGGGATGTGGCCGGAGAGGTCATGAAGGAGTTCAACGCCGTGGAATCGATATCCAATCTGACGGCAGGGCCGCTGCTGGGCTTCGGCAGCATCACCAGCGGGATCATGATCCTGTTCTGCATCATCCTTATGGCGTATGCGATCATCAAGGTCTTCTTCGCCAATCTGAAGCGCGGCGGCATCCTGCTCATCCAGATCGCCGTGGGAAGCCTCTATATGTTCAGTGTCCCTCGCGGATATACGGATGGCTTTATCCAATGGTTCAAGCAGATTATCGGCTTATGCCTGTCGGCGTTCTTACAGGCGACGATCCTTGTCGCCGGACTTATGGTGTTCAAGGATCATGCCCTGTTAGGGCTTGGACTCATGCTCTCCGCCGGCGAGATCCCCCGTATCGCCGGAGCCTTTGGACTGGATACCTCCACCAAGGCAAACCTCATGAGTGCTGTCTATACCGCGCAGGCCGCCGTCAATACCACGCGCACGATTGCGCAGGCGGTGTCAAAATGAGCGGGCTCACTATGGGAAGCCTGTTCGATGGCATCGGTGGATTTCCTTTGGCCGCGATCCGCAGTGGCATTACGCCGGTGTGGGCGTCGGAGATCGAAGCCTTTCCCATTGAGGTGACAAAGCTGCGTTTCCCCGACATGGTTCATGTGGGCGACATCACAAAGCTGAATGGCGCGGAGCTGCCGCCCGTGGACATCATCTGCGGGGGCAGCCCATGCCAGGATCTGTCTGTTGCCGGCGCAAGGGCAGGTCTTGCGGGGGCGCGTTCCGGCCTTTTTATGGAGCAAATGCGGATCGTGCGGGAGATGAGGGCGGCCGACCAGAAGCGAGGCCGTTTCGGTGTCGATATCCGTCCACGCTGGATGTGTTGGGAGAATGTGCCGGGTGCTTTTTCAAGCGGGACACCGAAGTACGAGGATTTTCGGATCGTGCTGGAGGAGATCGTGCGGATCTGCTTTCCCAATGAGCTTATCCCAAGTCCCTATCCTTACGCATGGCCTGACGCCGGTGAGCTCACGGCAGGCGGTGCGTTTTCTCTTGCATGGCGCTGTCTGGATGCTCAATTTTGGGGCGTCGCGCAGCGTCGCAAGCGCATTTTTCTCCTTGCTGACTTCGCTGGACCGCTTGCGCCGCAGCTTTTATTTGATGTATTTGGCGAAACGGAAAACTGCGGGAAGGAGGTCACATAGATGTACCGATTCGATGCAAACGGGCAGCTAATGATGCTTGAATTGGAAGCAGCCGAAGGGACCGGGGCTCCGCCCAAGCGCAGACCGGGCAAACCGGACTCCGAACTGGTTTCGATCCCGTATTTCCACCTGGATCTGGTATCCGGTTCTGTCGACCTCTTCGGGCAGCGCCACTGGGAGCTCCGATCTCCATGGCGTAAAGGGAAACGCCCCCTCAATACCGGGGCTGCGCCCCGTATTCCGATCCGAGTCCCGCTCTCCGGCATACTGGAGGCAAACCCGGCGCAAAAGTATTATCTGTCGAAAGTCGCCTGCATTGGCATCCTGCGCCGTGCCTTTGAGCGCGGAAAGGAGTTGCCCCAAAAGCTGGAACGGGCATTGAGAATTCAGGCGGGGCTCATGCGCCCGGACGGACAGCCCACAGGATTAGAAGCGTACCACATCAACCAGCGAGACGAGGGCATCGACCTGCACGGCGTGTCAGGCGCATTGTTGGCAACGACGAATATGCAGATGCAGACCTTCGTGACGCAGCCGGACGATGCTGTGGAGGGTTTTGACGGCTACAACGGCGACCTGACCGGCGATGTAGCGGCCACGCTCGGCGTCAACTGTGGGATGTCCACCGGCAGGAATGGCGTCATGGCCTTTGCCGCCAATCAACGGGACGAGGTGCGGGATCTGTACGATGTGGCGGGCGCGTTGCAAGCAAGTCCGGGAATGAAACAGCAGACCTTCGTGGCTGGTTTTTCTGCCGGGGCAGGTGCCAGTGCGGGCGGCATTGGATACAACGAATCGGTTGCTCCCACACTCAAGGGCAGCCCCGGAGGGAACTGTATGCCGTCTGTTTTGTGCCTCAACGACCAGGGCGGCAGCGTGATGAATTGCTCTGAAAATATATCCGGCACCCTGCGGGCGCAGGAGCACGGACATCAGCCTCTTGTTTACGAAAACCACGGTATTGACAGCCGCTACACCGGCCCGCACAAAGTAGCCCCTACCATGTCCGCACGATACGGTACGGGCGGCAACAATGTGCCGCTGGTCGAGCAGGAGGCAGATGCCATCTGCATTGCAGGCAATACAGTCGACCGGCAGCCGCAGAACGGCGGCAACGGTCTTGGCTGTCAGGATGACTTGGCGTATACTTTGACTGCCACAGACCGCCACGCGGTCTACAGCCGCCAGCGTGTGGATGACTTTCGGCATAATGATGTGGCAAGTACCCAGAGTGCCCGTCAGTACAAGGACGCAACCGACCTGATTTGCCAACAGGCAGAAGCCTGTGCCCATCTCATCCGTCGTCTTACTCCGCTGGAGTGTGAAAGACTGCAGGGCTTCCCGGACGGCTGGACGGATATACCCGGTGCTTCGGACAGCGCCCGTTATAAAGCGTTGGGCAACAGTGTGGCGATACCCTGCGTGGAGTTTATCATGTCGCGCATCGCTGCCGCGCTTTTATAAAGCACAGCGTTGACAACAGGGGTTAAGTCGGGGTATAATACCTCTGAAAGACGAGGTGAGAGACATGGATAACAGGGAGCAGCTAAGGCGCATCACGGAGCTGACCGAGCAGATCGCCGGACTGCCGAAGGGGTATCTTTCCAAAAAAACCATCGGCGGAAAGGTCTATTACTATCACCAGTGGTCGGAAAACGGCGTCAAGCAGAGCCGCTATCTGCACGACAGTGAGATCGCGCCGCTGGCAGATAAAATCGAAAAGCGCAAGGAACTGCAGGCGCAGCTGCGCATGCTGAAATCACAGAAAAGCAGAAGAAATGAGGCGACAGGTATGAAATGCACCTTTATGCATAAACGAACCCCCGTGGCAGAGCTCGAGCTGGACGATGTGACCGGCTTTATACAAAAAATTGGCAGTGTCTACGCACCGGAGCATCTGCCTATCGGCATCCCTGTGCGAAACGAGATCGCCGACCGTGCGGCGTTTAACGACTGGTGGCGGGATCGCTCTATTCCGGCAAGCCGCAGCGGTGTGCGGGAAGCACTGGAATCGTTGGGGGTGGCAGACACCAAAATGCTGCTCGTCCGCTGCTACGGGCTGAGTCTCTCGGATCAGTACTGGATCTGTCCGGAAGGCGCGGAGCTTCGGTGGGAGGATATCAACTTTTTCCAAAATGATTTCTCGGAGGACATCGGAGATGTGCTGTTCGGAGAACGAAAGAAGAAGGACGCACTCAATTTCAGCTCCCCCGACAGCACATCGGACGGCAATCTGAAAAAGCGGTGGAAGATCATCGATGGGAAGCGGTGCCTGATCAAGGGCGGCAGCAACCCGTTCCGGCAGCAGCCGTTCAACGAGGTGATCGCCTCCGGCATCATGGAGCGGCTCTGCATTCCTCATGTATCGTATACAGTCATCTGGAGCAAGGATGCACCCTACTCGGTCTGTGAGGATTTTGTTACGGAGAATACGGAGTTGATCCCGGCGTGGAGGCTGCTGCAGGCGAAAAAGCAGAAGAACAGCACCTCCCGATACCGGCATCTATTGGAGTGCTGCGAGCTGCTCGGCATCGGGAACATTACGCCGTTTTTAGACCGGATGCTGGTGCTGGACTATATCATCGCAAACGAGGATCGCCACTTCAATAACTTTGGGGCACTGCGAAACGCGGAAACGCTGGAATGGCTCGGTATGGCTCCGATCTATGACAGCGGTTCCTCCCTTGGCTATGATAAGATGCCCGGTCAGATGCGCTCGGAAAAGGATGTGGTCTGCAAGCCCTTCAAAAACCACCACGCCGAGCAGCTGAAGCTGGTGACCGATTTTGATTGGATCGACTTTGATCGCCTCTCCGATGTAGACGAGCTGATCTCCAGCGTACTGTCTTGCGAGGAAGCTGCCGACTATATCGATGAGGGACGTATCCATGCGATCACGGAAAGCGTGCAGCGCCGGATCGGTCATCTGCAGGAGCTTGCGATGACGCAGACGCCACGGCAGCTCGATACCACCGAGGACGATGTCCGAGAGGAAGTTGCCGCGGATTACGCGCCGAAAATGGAGCTGTGATGCAAATACAGCGTAAGAGCAATGGATCAGCCGCTTTGCGAATCGCAGGGCGGCTGATTCTTTCATTCCCTTGCCTGTTGGCTGCGGACGGCGTAGCCGCTTTGGTGGTATCGCTTCTGTTTTGCCATGCTTCTTCGTTAGACTTGGTGAATAGCTTTCCGCGCCTTCTTCCGGTATGCTTTGCTTGCAAAATCGAGGAAAGGAGCAGAACCGATGGATGGAAAAAAGAACCTCTGTGCCATGATATCCACCGATCTCCACACAAAAATCATGGCAGAAAAAGAACAGCTGGAGCTGAACACACTGGCGGAATATGTGGAGCGCATCTTCGCCGAACACTTCGAAGGAGGACAGATCAGCATGAAAGCAGAGCGCACCTTGGCGGTACAGATCCCGGCGGAGCTCTTCGAGCGGCTGAAGGAATATCTGGCAGCCCGCAACCTCAAGCAAAAGCAGTTCCTCATCCAGCTCATCGAGAATGCGCTGGATGACACGGAAGCGGAGTAACCAAGCATCATAGGAGGCCGCGGGAACACCCGCGGCCTCCCTCATTCTCATTGGAGGTAATCAGCCATGTACATTTACCCGGACAACCTGTCCGCAAAGGCCACGCTGTGGCTGTGGGAGCTGCGGGACATTGGCATCATCGGCGTGGGGCTTCTTCTCTCTGTCCTGGCGCTGACCCAGACCGGCATCGCCCTGCCGCTGGTGCTGACGGCAGTCTTCGCCTTCCTGACGATCCGGCATGAGGGCACCAGCATTCTGGACTTCATCCGCTATGCCGCTGCCTTCCTGCTGACAAAACAACAATACTATGAATGGAGGCTCGACCCATGAGCAGAAAGCAGAAAAAGAAAGATGCCCGTGAGCAGTCCACCCGGCAGCTCATGGGCATTGATGACATCACCGACTATGGCATCGCCACCCGCATGGGGGAGCTGGTGTTCTTTGCCATCAAGCCCACCAACATCTCCGTTCTGCCGGACACCGGCGTGGGCGCAAGGATCTATGCCCTGCTCAATGTGGTCAAGGGTATGGCGGAGATCGAGATGCTGGCGTTAAATTCCAAGGAGTCCTTTGAGAACAACAAGGCATTCTATCGCCAGCGGGCAAACGAGGAGGAGCTGCCCGTCATCCGAAAGCTGCTGGAGCAGGACAGCACGCATCTGGATCGTATTCAGGTGCTCATGGCATCCAGCCGGGAGTTCTATATCCTCGTCCGGCTGCAGGGCAAAAAGGAATCCGATGTGTTCAGCTATCTTTCCCGCATCGAAAAAAGCATCAAGGATAACGGCTTCACCGTCCGTCGTGCCACCGAGGAGGATATCAAAAGGATGCTGGGAGTCTACTTTGAGCAGAACGTGACCACCGAGCGGTACGAGGATCACGACGGCGAACGCTGGGTCCTTTTCGGAGAATAAGGAGGGATATCACTTGGCAGCAAACAAGAAAAAAGCTACAGCAAGGCACACGGAGGACACACCTGTCAAATCCTTCCTGGATATGATCGCACCCTCCGTGGTGCAGTTTAATCCCGACCACTTCATCTGCGGCAACACCTTCCGCTGCGTGTGGGCTCTGCGGGAATACCCTACCCAGACCGACGAGCAGGCTCTGCTGCGGCATCTGGGCGAGAAGGACGGCATCACCCTGCGTATCTATACCCGGCAGCTCACACCTGCCGAGGAAAAGCGCATCATCCAGAATGCCGCCAATAAAAACCGCATGGGCAGCTCCAACACAAATGACCTGCAGCAGACGATCACGGCGGAAAGCAATCTGCAGGACATGATCTCCATGGAGGGCAGCCGCCACCGCAACAAGGAGCCATTGTTCCATTGTGCCGTTTACATCGAGCTGACCGCTTCGGATCATAACACGCTCAAACTGCTCCAGACCGATGTGCTGACGGAGCTGGTGCGAAGCAAGCTCAATGTGGACAGGCTTCTGCTCCGCCAGCAGCAGGGCTTCTGCTGCGCCAGCCCTGTGGGATACAACGCCTTCGGAGCGCAGTTCGAGCGTGTCCTGCCGGCAAGCTCTGTAGCAAATCTCTACCCCTTCAATTACAGCGGTAAAACGGACGCAAAGGGCTTCTATGTCGGACGGGACAAGTATGGCAGCAACATCCTCGTGGACTTCGATCAGCGCGACGAGGACAAGACCTCCGCCAATATCCTTATCCTCGGCAACTCCGGTCAGGGCAAATCCTACCTCATGAAGCTGCTCATCCTGAACCTGTTGGAGTCCGGCAAATCCATTATCACGCTGGATGCCGAGCATGAGCAGCAGGAAATGTGCGAGGCTGTGGGTGGCTGCTTTGCCGACCTTATGGCCGGTAAGTACATCATCAATGTGCTGGAGCCGAAATGCTGGGATGACGGCGGCGACCCGGACGATATGGCAGCACCGGAAGCCTTCCGAAAAAGCGCCCTGCTGGCACAGCACATTTCCTTCCTCAAGGACTTCTTCCGCGCCTACAAGGATTTCTCGGATGCCCATATCGACACCATTGAGATCATGCTCTCCAAGCTGTATGGGAAATGGGGCATCACAGAGCGGACCAATTTCCGCCGTATGCGCTCGGAGGACTACCCCATCCTCTCTGACCTCTATGACCTGATCGAGGCGGAGTACAAAAGCTATGACATGGCCGCCCACCAGCTCTACACCGAGCAGATCCTGCGTGAGGTGCTGCTGGGGCTGCACTCCATGTGCAAGGGTGCAGACGCGCAGTTCTTCAATGGGCACACCAACATCACCTCCAGCCGTTTCCTCGTTTTCGGTGTGAAAGGACTGTTGGGCGCAGCGAAGAATGTTCGCAACGCCATGCTGTTCAATATTCTGTCGTTCCTGTCGGACAAGCTGCTGACCGAGGGCAATACGGTGGCGGCGCTGGACGAGCTGTATATCTGGCTGTCTAACCCCACAGCCATTGAGTACATCCGCAACTGCCTCAAGCGTGTCCGCAAAAAGGAATCCGCCATGCTGCTGGCTTCGCAGAATCTGGAGGATTTTGACCAGGAGGGTATTCGCGAGATGACAAAGCCGCTATTCAGCATCCCGCCTCACCAGTTCCTGTTCAACGCAGGGTCCATCGACAAGCGCAGCTATATGGAGATGCTCCAGCTGGATGAGGCAGAATACAATCTCATCAAGTTCCCCCAGCGCGGTGTCTGTCTGTACAAGTGCGGCAACGAGAGGTATCTGCTGGAAGTCCACGCCCCTGCATACAAGGAAAAGCTGTTTGGCACAGCGGGTGGCCGCTGATGGCAGTAACCGCAGGCATGATCGCAAAAGCCGCGGCGACAGCCCTTTCCAACGAGAAGCTCCGTAAAGGGATCGGCTGGGGGCTGGTCGCTGCTCTCTCGCCCGTCATCCTCCTGATCGCCGCGCTGTGCTCCATCGGCACAGGCGGTGCGGATCACAACACCCATGCGGTAGCCGCAGCCTTCTATGGGACGAGCTATTCGACCGAGGTGCCTATGGCATTCCGCTCTCACATTGAGGAGATGCGCTCCGCGTTTTCTCTTCTGGATTCGGCGGTCGCCTCCGTCAATGGGCGGACGGAAGGCGGAAACAGCCTTGACCCGATCCGAGTCAAGGCTGTTTTTTATGCCCTCTGCTTTGGCGAGGATGCGCCGTCCGCACGGGCAGCAAGCCGCTTCGTAGAATGCTTCTACACTTGGGAAACCCGTACCCGCACGGTAGAAGTGGAGAGCGAGGATGGAACGGTCACCAGTACAGAAGAAGAATACACCGTCGCTGTTCCGGTTTCGCTGCATCAGGCGTATGCAAATCTCGAAGCAGAGTTGGGCCGGACGATCACGGAGGATGATAAGAGCAACATCAACCACATCTATACCATGATCGCCGGCACCACAGGCGGCGGCAGCTACAGCGGCGAGTTCCTTCGCGGAGATGGAAGCAGTATCGACTTGGACATCTCCACCTTTGTTGATCCCGCCAATAAAAATGCAGCCGACCTTGTGACCTACGCCATCCACGCATGGGAGGCCGGCTGGGGCTATGTATGGGGCACCTATGGTAATGTGTTGACGGAGTCACTCCTTGCCTACAAGGTATCACAATACCCGGACGGTGTTGGCAACCATGAGGACATCATCCGCGCCAACTGGCTGGGCGGCAGAACTGCCGACTGCGTTGGACTTATCAAAGGTTACGGCTGGCTGTCCCCGGAAACGATGACCATCGACTATGGTACCCATGGGATGCCGGATATCGGCGCAAACCAGATGTACTATACCGCAAGGGAATCCGGACCCATTAGCACAATGCCGGATATCCCTGGTCTTGCCGTTTGGCACGACGGACACATCGGTGTTTACATCGGCAACGGTCAGGTCATCGAAGCTATGGGGACAAGGTATGGCGTTGTCAAAACAGAGTTGGCTGGCCGCGGCTGGACGCACTGGCTGAAGGTGCCGTATATCAATTATGACTGAGGAGGATCGAATGGAATTCCACAAAGATGAAGTAAAGAACAAAATCGTCTGGACAAAAGGCGCAGACTTTACTGACGGATCGCCGCGATACACCTTCGAGGGACGCGACCCCGCCACGACCTATGAACGATTTCAGGTCGTTATCTATACAGAGCGGGAGCGCCGATATGCACACGACCCCGGAAGCCTCTGTAATCACTATTATGGTTATGTGCGTGACGACAAAATGGAATGTGCCGAAACCATCGGACCGTACTATTCTGTCCGGGAGGCAAAGCAGAGAACGCTGGAATTGTTCAATTTGTTTATGCAGCAATACGCCAATCAAGAATTAGACAGTGCCACACCGGAATCAGCGAATTACGGACATGATGATCAGCAGAAGCATTTTCAATACCAATGGGCAGTGGGAACACCGCAGAGGAAGTATGCAGATATGCTGGACAAGCTGATTCCGCAGCACGATGGTCACACCACTGCCGCGTGGATCACATTTGCGGAGGAACTGGCAGATGGTGCGGAAACCGCCTTCGAGCAGGAAATGTCTTCTCTGGTAGCTGCGTTCCAAGAGATCTCAAAGCGGTTCAGCCCTCGTGCCGTGGAGCCGGTCTATCAGGTGATCCATGCGCCAGGCAATGCGCTGCTGAGCAATGAGATCTTACCCGCAGCGGAAGCCGCGGAGCAGGGTGCAAGTTCACAAGAACTGTCTGATATGGCGGCAAGCGGACTGTTCGGTGGCGGACCGGCGCCTGAACTGAAGATGTAGGAGGAATATAGAATGGCCTATGTAAAAGTACCTGCACCATCGGTGGTGTACCACTTGGCAAAAGCAGATCGCCTCGACAGCATTCTGGATGACGGTCAGATCCGCCGCTTCGAGGACAGCGAGTGTTGGTTCTGTGAGAGCCTCCCTAAAATGAAAGCGTACATGGAGCAGACCGTGATGTGCGAGGGCAAACCCTACTATGCCGTAGGTGGTCAGCTTTGCCGCTATCCAAAGTTCGTGCCGGAGGACTATGTCCTCCTTAAACTCGCTCCCTGCCAACCGAAGGATAACTGGTATCGCTGGGATCAGGAAGTCCCGCCCGGTAGTCCGAAAGAACTGATCAACGCAGCAAAGGAGTTTTCTGCTTTGAAAATTGGTTACCGCGGTGACCTCACCTTCCGCAACGCGGAGGTCATCGATGTGGCGCTATTTCTTACGGAGGAGATCGTGCAGGGCGAGTCGGTACAGACCACATCGGAACTGCAGGAGCTCCTATTTGAACACATCGAGCGTGAACAGCGGGAATACACCGATTCTCTCTACCGCATGACACAGGGGCAGCTCATTGCCAACGCCGGGGAGATCGAGGCAACCCGGATTTGCTATAATGCCCTGCTCACCGCAGTTTTTGAACGGGAGCAGTTGATCCTGCTTCTCTCTAATGACAAACCGCTGACCTCTGTAAGAGAGGCGTGGCAGGCAGAGCAGGCTGAAAACTATGACATGGAGTTCAGTCACACGATCCTACGGTTCTGCGAGGACATCCGGCAAGCGCAGCAACCGGAAATGACAATGTGAGAAACGAGGGGAATATGGACGATATCAGAAATACCTCTGCTCTCTTCGTCGGTGGACAAGATACAGCGCCCCATACAGAGCGGACGGCACGGGAGCTTTGGCAGCTTCTGTTCCAAAAGACAGAGAACGAGATGGCAGGGTACATGAACCGGCTCGACCAGCTCTCTCGTGACGAATTGATTCAGGCTGCAGATGAGATCTCCGCCATGATGACCTGCCACTCCGAGCTGATGGCGTTTGGAGAAAATCTTTCCCGCAAGAAGATGATTTTTCTGCTGCAGCAGGAGAAGCCACTGGAACTTCTGAGTGAGGCTTGGATGGAGCATCAGACTGTGGATGTGGGCGAGACCTTCCAAAGTCTGCTCACAGGTCTATATGACGAGACACGGCAAACGCAGGTGCGTGATATGGTTTATGCAATACAGCCGAAGACTATTGAGGAACTGCTGACAAGCTATCCGGATGATTACTTTCAGCTCATGACGCCGTGCGGTTTTGTGGATCTGACTCCTTCCGAAACGGAGAAGCTCTTACACGGCGAAGCGACTATGGCACATCCCGGAGTCAGCGGATGTCAGATGCCGGTCGAGGCGCAGGAACTTCTGGAGATGGAGGTGCTGTCCTTAAAAAGAGACGAGCATGGTTGCTGGTATGCACTGACCGACCACCCACAGCAGAAAATGGAGCAGGCTCCGCAGGAGCCGCAGATGTTATGATCGGAGGTGCGTTGCATGAACATGGCTCGTTATGAGCAGGAAACCATTATCAGCTTCAACGAGGAAGAAAAGACCGCCGGTATTTACACCCACAACAAGATACTGCGTCAGAAGCTGGCAGCACTGGCGCGGGACAGACCGGAGGATTGCAGGCTCGTGAAGGTGTCCCACAGCGGACGGGCAGTTGACTACACCATTCCAAAATCATGGATAAAGATCGTACCGCCTCGGACCGCAAGTGAAGCGCAAAAAGAGGCAAGCAGAAAGGCGATTGAAAAGGCCGTTTCTGCCCGTCAGAAAACCCCGCGCGGGGATAATTGAAACCGCGCACGACCGCCAGAGGGTAGTAATACCCTCTATAACACAAAAACGCCAAAAACAGCATATAGAAGGAGGACACGCACATGAAAAAAGCAACCGTCACCATCGCCTTTGACGATGAGAAGCTGGGCGCACTGGAGTTCTCGCTCCGCAAGGAACACTCCTCTGTGCAGGAGCACTTGGAGGATGCGCTGAACGCTCTGTATGAAAAAACCGTACCGGAGCCGCTGCGGGAGTATCTGGACAGCAAGGCCGCGCCCGCGGCGGTGAAACCCAAGCGTCCTGTCAAGCCCGCCGCACCCAAGCCGCAGAGCAGTGAGCCGAAGCCTGCGGCTGTGAAGGAGGGCAACTGAGATGGCGGATCATGTAGACATCACACTGTGGATCGACCGCCGTTGGAAGGATGCCATCGAAAAGCATCTCAGGGATGAAACCTTGCAGGAGCATCTGGAGAATGTGCTGGACGAGCTGTGCAACCAGCTCCCAGAGCAGGAATACAAACGCATCAGTGCCGAGATCTACGCAGAGGATGCCGCGGAGCGTGAAGCGAGGGAGGCCGCCCGCACCTACACCGCCTACCATGTGACGGAGCACGGGCAGGAGTGGTACTTCAAGACCTCGCCCGGCGAGGAACTGTTGGTCGCCTGCAAAAAGCTGCGCGGCTATGTCGCCGCAGAGAAAGGCACTGCGCCGGACAAATTTATCGGAATGTTTTTCGGCGGGCAACCCATCACAGCAAAAGAGTTTGACGCCCTGACCGCTGTACGCATGGAGAACACCGGCAAGGTGCGCGGCGTGTTCGATGTGAACTTCGACAAGCGGGAGTTCTCCGCTGTACACATCATGGACGGCTGGCGAACCTGGGCGATGCGGGATGTCTCCCCGTCCGTCTACCATGCCACAAGGTCGCGCTTTGCTTCGGCGGATGAACAGCTCTCCAAACTATTGGAGCTGCTGGATGGTAAAGAGATCACCTCGGCGGGACATCTCTCCGCGCGGAATTTTTCCTTCGGTGATGAGATCATGATGGAGGAAGATGGTAAGCTCAACTTCTATGTGGACGCAGATTTTGATGTGGACGCTGTCTTCGGAACCTTCGTCTGCACGGATAAAAACGATGACTGGCTCAACATCTATGCCAACTATGACATCGCGGAGGATAGACCCTGCGACACGCTGGAGCTGACGCTCTGCAAGGGAGACGGCTCCGAGGAGAACTGGAGCTATCCGCTCAACGCAGCCGAGCAGGATGTTCTACTGCGCAAGATGGATGCGTTTTGCCAGCAGCAGACCGGCATGAGCTTGCGCGAGTATGCCCAACAGCTTCACGAGGAACAGGCACAGACTTCGGAGATGCAGATGTAACCGCCGTGTCCGCCCCTGTGAGCCGCTGTGTGCGGCTTCGGGGGCGAGGGTGGCATCCCTGCACCCCGGACAGGCATCGGCGCTGTTTGCCCCCGCTTTCGCCCCGCCTATGGGGAACTGTGCTGGGAACTCGGCTGTTCGATAAAAGCACAAGATAAAGACCCGGTGTCGTTTCCGCCCCGGATCGCCCACAAAGCCCCGCAGTGCGGGGCTTTTCAGCGTTCGGAGTTGTAGGCGTTTTCACTGGATTTCAAATGAGTTGTAGGCGCATTTTTCGAAAAACTACCGTGTCGCAGGGGGTTGCGCCCACAACAAGCGACATCAACAGAAAGGACGGCAACTATGTCAAAAGAACAGATGACTATCCGGCTTTATCCCGAAACGCGCAGACAAATGGATAGCTGGCTGGAAGAAAGCAACAGCAAAAACCGAAACGAATTTGTGGAAAAGGCTCTGCGCTTTTATATGGGCTATCTCGGCACGGAGAATATTACCGAGTATCTCTCGGACGCACTGGTGGCAACGCTGCGCGGAATTGTAGCTGACAGTGCAAATCGTACCAACAGTCTCCTGTTCAAGTGCGCGGTAGAGCAGGGCATCATGGCGCATACTATCGCCGCCCACTTCCAGGATACGCTGGAGGATCGCCGCGCCCTGCGCGGGTATGTGGTGGACGAGGTAAAACGTACCAATGGTCAGATCAGGTTCGAGGATGCTCAGGATGTCCAACGGCAGTTACCTGATGACACATGGCTCGAATAATTTTTATCTCGCCCTACATGAAGGGCGGCAGAGATGCTGCTCGGTTGGCCCATCGCACCCGCTACTTCGCCACCCGTGAAGGTGTGCAGCTCCTCAAGGATGACAATGCTCATCTTCCTGTTACGAAGAAACAGCAGCAGTACATCCGGCGTCTGCTCCGCAGCTTCCCGGAGGCAAGGGAGCTGCCGGAGCATGAGGACTATGCAAACACACCCAACCGGCAGACTGCCTTTGCGCTCATCGCGCAGATCCACGAGGACTTTATCGAGCCCATGGATGGCCGGGAAAACTATCTGGATTATGTCGCAAACCGCCCCGGTGTAAAAGCGATGGGCGAACACGGCTTGTGGAATGCCCATGGCAAGGTGCCATCGCTGGAGAACGCTATTGCGGAGGTAGCGCAGCACACGGGAAATGTGTGGACGCCGGTCATCTCCCTCTCCCGCGAGAACGCGGAGCGGCTGGGTTATACCGACCTTAAAAACTGGCAGGAACTCATCAACGCATCTATCACCGACATCGCCAAGGGCTATAAGATCCGTCCGAGCCATCTACGCTGGTATGCTGCTCTCCATGAAAAAGAGAAGCACCTCCATGTCCATATGATCATCTTCTCCACTGACCCGAAAGAAGGCTTTCTCACCAAGCAAGGTATCCGCAGCATCAAGTCCGCACTGGTCAGCACGATCTACCGGAACGACCGCCTGCACATCTATGAGCAGAAGGATGAACAGCGCGGCCTGCTCCGGCAGGAGGCGGAAGCACGGATGGCAGCGCTCATCGGGCAGATGGCTACCGGTGCTCTGCAAAGCGATAAGCTGGAGCTGTTGGTGACGGATCTCGCCCAGCGGCTTCAAGAAGTTAGTGGCAAGAAAGTCTACGGTTATCTGCCGCCTCGTGTCAAGCGCATCGTGGATGAGATCGTGGACGAACTGGCAAAGGACGAACGGGTGTCGTCCGCCTATGCTCTATGGCAGGATCTCCGAGAGCAGCTTTGCATTGATTATAATCAGACTCCACCGCAGCGTGTACCGCTGTCGCAGCAAAAGGAGTTCAAGACTGTACGCAACATGGTCATCCGAGAAACGCTACGACTCTCGGAAATGAACTTCACCTTCGAGGATGATGCCATGCAGGATGAGCCGGAGCCGGAAGAACCGCCTGTGCCTCCAGATCCAAGTGCGGAGCGGATGATCCATCAGCGGGCGCGGTTTTACCGCAGAGCAAAAAGCATATTAGATGCTGCGGACGCAGATCCCAGCGAGAAGTCAATGGCATTGGTCACCCTCCGCCGTTTGTGGGAGGAGGGCTATACCATTGCCGCCCACCATCTTGGAAAGGCGTACCGGGACGGGCTTGGCATATCGACTGACCGAAAAGCAGCGGCAGAGTGGTTTCAAAAATCGGCAGAAGCCGGTAATCCTTGCTCTGCATACGCGCTGGGCAAACTGCTGCTGGAGCAGGAGCAATTCCCACAGGCCCTTCACTGGCTGCGGCAGGCAGCGGATCAGAACGATCCATACGCGCAATACCGGCTCGGCAAGCTGCTGCTCACCGGCGCGGAGGGTGTGCCAAAGGATATAGATGCGGCCATTCAGCTTCTGAAGAACTCTGCTGCCCAGGGCAATCAGTTTGCCCAATACACGCTGGGAAAGCTCTATTTGCTGGGGCAGGAGATGCAGGCAGACCGTGTGGAAGCTCTGTGCTATTTCGCACAGTCAGCGGCACAGGGCAACACCTACGCGCAGTATTTTATCGACCATCAGGAGGACTTCTCCGGTGCGGCGGCGGGAACAGTTGTCCTTCGGATGCTCCATCAGATGAGCCGCATATTCCGCGAGAACGCCGCCCAGCCTGCCATCTATGCAGGGATGCAGATCGACAAGAAGCGTCGCCGCAGATTGCAGGAGAAGCGCATGGCGATGGGACACAAGGCGGATGACCATGAGGATCGCGGACTGACGCAACAGACACAATAAGGGAGGGACTATGTCAAAGTACATTCCGTTTACAACCGAGCAGAAAGAACGAGCCGCATCGGTGGACTTGGAGGAGTTCCTCCGCTGCCGAGGAGAAAAGCTCATTACCTCCGGCAGGGATAAACGCCTTGCCAGCGACCACAGCATCACCATCCGCGGCTGCGAGTGGTTCGATCATGCCACCGAGCAGGGCGGCAGAGCCATCAGCTTCGTCAAGCAGTTCTATGGACTCAGCTACCCGGACGCCATGTCTCTGCTCCTCGGCGATGATCTCGGCGGAAGCTACCCTGCGGCAAAGGAGAAGGTGCCGGAGCCTGCAAAGCCCTTCGTGCTGCCGCCGCAGAGTGAGTCCATGCGCCGTGTGTATGCCTACCTGCTGCAAAAGCGTTGTATCGACCGCGAGATACTCAATGCCTTCGTGCGCAAGAAGCTCATCTACGAAAGCTGTGAAAGATCCAGGGACGGGAGAAAGGAATACCACAACGCCGTGTTCGTCGGATTCGATGAACACGGCGTTCCCCGTCATGGGCATAAGCGTGGGCTGTATACCATGGGGCAAAGCTATCGCGGCAACATTGAGGGCAGCGACCCGCGGCACAGCTTTCACTATCTCGGCGGTGATGACACGCTCTATGTCTTCGAGGCCCCTATCGACCTGCTCTCCTACATCTCCCTTTTCCCGGAAGGGTGGCAGGAGCATAACTATGTGGCCTGCTGCGGGACATCCTCCATCCCCGTGCTGGAGATGCTGCGGCAGCTCCCCCAGCTCCGGCAGGTGTATCTCTGCCTGGATAATGACGCTGCCGGTCATGCCGCCAGTGAGCGTATGGCGAAGCTGCTGGAGGAGCGTGGTATCTCCGCAGAGCGGCTCGTACCGCAGCAAAAGGACTGGAATGACGATCTCAAGGCAGAACAGGAAAACAAAATGGAAAGGAGCGAGCTATGCCAAACCTTCTGCTGACAATGTGGGATACGATCAAAAACTCCAACATCGGGATATTGGTCGCGGCAGGGCTGGGGATGTTCGCCATCATCGGGGGACTCTCCATGCTGTCCTACCACTATACACTCAGCGGCATCAAGTCCCGCACCGTGGGTGACGGACAGCACGGCACGGCGCGTTGGGCGACCGATAAGGAGATCCGCCAGACCTATGCCCATGTGCCGTTCAAGGTCAAAGACTGGCGCAAGGGACTAAGCCTTCCCACAGAACAGGGTCTGGTGCTGGGCTGCAAGGGCAAGAAGGGTGAACTGACTGCGCTGGTGGATAGCGATGATATCCATTGCCTGATGATCGCCGCCTCCGGCGCGGGCAAGACGGCATTCTTCCTCTATCCCAACCTTGAATATGCCTGCGCGTCCGGCATGAGCTTTCTGGCGCTGGATACCAAGGGTGATCTCGCCCGCAACTACGGCTCTATTGCCAAAAAGTATTATGGCTACAAGCATATCTCCGTTATAGACCTGCGCAACCCCACCCGCTCGGACGGAAACAACCTGCTGACGCTCATCAACCGCTATATGGACATCGCCAGAAAACAACCGGACAACCTCGCTGCCCGCGCCAAAGCCGAAAAGTACGCCAAGATCCTCGCCAAGTCCATCGTCAGCCCGGAGGGGAACTCCGACCACGGGCAGAACGCCTTCTTCTACGATGCGGCGGAGGGCTTGCTGTCTTCCACGATCTTGCTGCTTGCGGAGTTTCTGCCACCGGATGAGGAACACCTGGAGGAGCGGCGGCACATCGTGTCGGTATTCAAGCTGGTGCAGGATCTGCTGGAGCCGGCGCGTGGTGCGCGGGGACGCTCCCGCTTCCAGCTGCTCATGGACAAGCTGCCGTCCGAGCACAAAGCACGCTGGCTGGCAGGTGCCGCACTCAACAGCTCCGAGCAGGCGATGGCATCAGTCATGTCCACGGTGCTGTCCCGTCTCAACTCGTTTCTTGATAGTGAGCTGGAGCAAATCCTGTGCTTCGACAGTGCCATTGACGCCGAGATGTTTGCGGCGGAAAAATCCGCCATCTTCCTCATCCTGCCGGAGGAGGATCAGACGAAGAATTTTATGGCGGGCTTGATGATCCAGAACATCTCCCGTGAGCTGTTCGCAGTAGCAGATGAGAACGGCGGCAAACTGAAAAACCGTGTTATTCTCTTTTGTGATGAGCTGGGAACCATGCCGCCCTTTGATATTTTGCCGCTTTTCAGTGCGGGACGCTCTCGCCGCCTGACGATGGTACCAATCATCCAGTCAGTGGATCAGCTTGTAAAAAACTACGGAAAAGAAGGCGCCTCCATTCTGATGGATAACTGCCAGGATGTGATCTGCGGCGGCTTTGCCCCCAACAGTGAAGCAGCGGATACCTTCTCCAAAGCCCTCGGCAGCCGCACGGTGCTCTCCGGCTCTGTGAGCCGAGGCAAAAACGATCCCAGCCAGAGCCTGCAGATGATGGAGCGCCCCCTGCTGACGGCAGATGAGCTCAAGTCGATTCCAAAAGGCAACTTCATCGTGCAGAAGACCGGATGCCACCCCATGCGTACCCGTCTGCGCCTGTTCCTCGAATGGGGCATCACCTTCGAGGAGGAATACCGTGTGGAGGAACAGGCGGCTCGAAAAGTATATTATGCCGATCAGGATGCGCTGACCCGCGCCATCGTGCGGAAGTATCCGCCCAAGCTGACGGAGCAGAAGACTACCCGCTCCGTTAAGGGCGAGGGGCAGCTCCACGATGCGCCCGTGCAGGAGATGGTGGTGGCGGAGGACATCGACTATGACCGTATGCCGCACAAGCGCACCCCTTATAATCTTCCCCGACAGGAGGTGGATCGGTGAGCTACTTTGACAGCATTTACGCCGACACGCTCCTGCCGTCCAGGGCTGTATCCGTCTATATGTACCTCAAGGATCGGTCCAATCGTGCGGGAAGCTGCTGGCCGGGGATCAAGACGATTGCGAGAGATATGAACCTCTCCCGCAGCACTGTCAAACGGGCACTGGCGGATCTGGAGCAGCACGGCTATCTTGCCAAGCTGCCCCGGTATCGCCCCAATGGGAGCAACACTTCCAATCTCTATACGCTGAAATAAATGAAAAGTGGATCGTACAGCGCCCTGGTACGATCCACTTCATTAAGCCAAAAAACAAAAATCTCCACGCCAAGGGGTAACTATACCTGTTTGCTGAACCGAGGAGGGGTTCAATATGAACCCACCGGAACAGCCCACTCTATCGGAGAATTAGGACAGAGAAAGAAACACGGAAAGTTCTCATCCTGCAAGTCGGCTTAATTTCAGTTGTCATCCTCCTCGAAGATGTAGATACTGTGATCGGATGGAGAAAAGAGCGTTTCACACAAAGGGCGAGAAAGCACCAATGAAATGGCACATAGCCCCCCAGCAATAGCGCGAGGTCTTATCGCCACAGAAAGCGGTGTATATTTCAAATCTTTCTACTTGTTACAAGAGAGTACCACATGGTATAATAAAAACAGCTATAACTGGGAGTTCAAACTATGTTGATTTATTTACAGATGCTGGAATCTCCAGAGGAGAAGTCAATATTGGAGCAGATATATCTGGAGTACCGTGGTCTCATGTATCATGTGGCCTACGAAATTTTACATAACGAGCAAGATGCCGAGGACGCTGTCCATCACGCTTTTGTAAAGATAGCAGAGAATATTAAAAAAATTACTGATCCAGTGTGTCCAAAAACGCATAGCTATGTCGTTACAATAGTTGAACACCAAGCAATAGATCAGTATAGGCGGTTACAAAAACACCCTTCTGTCGAACTGATCGAGGAAATTCAAGGCACAAATGCTCATTATGAAGGGGATAACGATTTGACAAAATGTATTTTGAAATTGCCTGCAAGGTATCGAGAAATGATTTTGCTGCGTTATCATCATGGGTACACTGTTAGAGAAATCGCAAAGGTGTTGGGGCTGTCGTTGCCGACCGCAATTAAATTGGATCAACGGGCCAAAAGCAGATTGAAAAAAATGTGTGAAGAGGAGGGAATCCTGTGATAAGCGAGGAAATGATAAAAAATGCAGCAACTGAAGCAGATCAGGCAATCAGGGATTCGCTTCCTGCTCCGGCAAAATGTGAGCATAAGTTTTCTCCATTGTTTCAAAGAAAAATGTGCCGATCCTTCCGTATGGTAAAACATCCTGTGATTTATAAACTGCTCCGATATGCAGCCTGTTTCGTTCTTGCGGCAGCTCTTGCCAGCGGTACATGGCTGACTGCGAATGCTGAAGCACGAACTGCTTTTTTTGCATGGATGCGAGAGCAGTACGAGGCTTTTGTTGAGTACAGATTTACTGGTGAGGCATCTCAAGAAAATGAATCTGCAGATTATGAATTGACATGGTTGCCTGAAGGGTTCTCTCTACAAAAAGAGCAGAACCTTGACGGCGGCACATATCTAACCTATACCGATGATTCAGGACAGCGTATTATATTTTCCTGTTTGAAGGGTGATGATGCAGCAAGCCTGTTTGTTACATCCGACTATACGGAGGTTCAGTCGACTCAAGTCGGAGATATCTGCGCAGATTTCTATCAAGCCGACGGAGAAGCATCCTCCAATATGCTTGTCTGGTCATCAGCAGAAAATGATCTCGTTTTTTATATTATGGCAGACATTCCCGAGTCTACTATGATAAAAATGGCAGAAGGTGTCCAAAAAAAATAATTCTAAAAAAACCGAATCCAACTGTCCAAAATGACCTCCTTTATTCGTTTACATGGTATAAGCGAATAAAGGAGGTCATCCCTTTGAAAAAACATTTCTTCCCCATCATGTGTGCATTCCTCGTGCTACTCTCATCTACTGCCCATGCAGCAACGAGAGCAGCAGCGGTTGTTCCCCGTATCTCTTTTAATGGAACAACTGCCTCCTGTACGGTGTTTGTTGCTGCGGACCGACCGACTGATGACATTGAAGCTGTAATAAAGTTATGGCAAGGAAGTAAGTGTATCGAAACTTGGGAAGCATCTTCTGTTGGAGATCTTGCCTTTAGTGGCACAGCAACGGTGTCGAGGGGAAAAACCTATCAATTAACAGTCGATGTTACCCTTGAAGGCAAGGCACAGCCAAGATTTTCTGTCGAAGGAACTTGTCCATAATACGGTGTATCACTGTAATTGAACAAATATGTGGAGACATCTTTTTTACCGGAAAGGAGTTGATACCGATGTTTTCTTTTTTGATGACAGGATTTAGATGATTTGTCGCCTTAATAGAAAGGAAGGTTTGATATGAAAAAACTGTTTTCTTTGTTGTTGGTCTGCGCTTTGGCCTTTACCATGAGCGTTTCCGCATTCGCAGCCGAGGCCGCACCCTCTACGGAAAAAGAACCCCCGGCACAAACTGAAGTGGATGCAACTACACGTGCAGCAGATATCCCCACTGAGTCCGTTGCGTTGCCCTATTACGCAACGGTGGTTAATCTATGTGAAGGTTGCGGTACATACACCAGGTACTACTTTAATACCACCTCTGGCAAGTTGACGATTGGCGGAACGCTGAACAGCAGCGGCGACGAGAACAATAAATCTCGAAACGCCAAGATTGAACTGTATGAGGTCAACAAAAGCGGTGCCATTGACTCCTATACTGTATCGCAGTTCACCGAATCGACATCTTTGAGCCATACATTCAGAAACCTGAGCGCGAACAAGAACTACTATATCCGTATTGTTAATACAACTGGTTGGGGCGGCCCCTTCACAGACCTGTGGTTGGGCGGAACTGTGAGTATCAGCCAATAAAATATATAACCGGTTGGGGGTGTCCTAAACAGGGCATCCCCTACCGGGGGATTATGGGGATGGGACATGACAAGTTTGATACAATATGTGAGCAGAATATTAATTATTTCACTTCCGGCAGTAGTTGTCTTTCTGTGCTTTATGCCATACCGCATGAGGGCACTGAAGGCCATGAATCTGCACTCTGGATGGCAACGCGAGATTGGCTTAATTCTATTTGTTGTATCTATTTTCGGTATCTTGGCTCTGACATTGTGGCCTACATATATTTGGGAAGATTCTCCTGGTATTTGGGGAGATATCCGCATTCTAATTGACCGCCCTGCTTGGAAATCCAGTTTAAGCGTAGTTCCATTCTCTGTATTCAAAGATTATTATGAGGATTTATTGAAAAGTCCCGTGTACTTTTTTGTGACGCTCATTAACTTCTTTGGCAATTTGGCTATGTTTATCCCAATTGGATTTTTTTCCGCCCTTTTATTCCGAAATGCCACATTGAAACGATCTGCAATCATCGGTTTTGGAATGTCAACTTTTATAGAGTTTGCACAGTATTTCATTATGCGCAACACCGCTGTTGACGATATTATTTTGAACACACTTGGGGCAATATGCGGTTATTGGGTGTACCGTTTACTACGAAAGATGTTTCCAAGTTTCTCCCGCAAATTTATATGCAATATCACACAAGCAGCCGGGAATTGATGATCATGCCGATGAAAAGGGCCTTTTGACCTCAACGTCATAATGTGATACCAACCACTTCACCCGAACAAAGGGAAAGACTGTATCGCTCCGCCAAGGGGTAACTATACCTGTTTGCTGAACCGAGGAGGGGTTCAATATGACCCCACCGGAACAGCCCACTCTATCGGAGAATTAAGACAGAGAAAGAACAAACACGGAAAGCTCTCATCCTGCAAGCTGGCTTAATTTCAGTCGTCTTCCTCCTTCACGAAGATGTAGATGCTGTGATTGGATGGAGAAAAGAGCGTTTTACACAAAGGGCGAGAAAGTGCCAATGAAATGGCACATAGCCCCCCCAGCAATAGCACGCTATCCCTATGTACCCGCACGATCAGAAGATTTTGAAAGAACTGAAATATGCCCTCACCCGGCAGATTTGGAACAGGTTCACATCGTCCATCCGGGAGCCGCAGATGCAGGGTGTTTTGCAGGGATTTCGTGTGGTGGGAACCGGCACAAAGCTGGGAAAAGACTATCCGGTGGTGGCGTATCGGTACGGCGGCGCTGTGGAGCTGGAGAAGCTGCTGGACTATATTCCGGACAGCAACGGAGAACAGCAGCGCATACAGGCGCTCATGCGAAAGAGCCGCCTGTCGCTGGCCGAGGCGAAGGAGAAGTATCCGGACTGGTATGAGCGCCGGGTGGTGAAGAAGGAACGCCGGGGGCGCTGGACGGTGAAGCGGGATCTTTATGACTGGTGGCTGCACAGGATCGCCGATGAGATCCGGGTTGGGCATCGGTTCTACGGGATTATGACGCTTGCCATCTATGCCAAAAAGTGCGGCATAGACGAAGAAGAGCTGCGCCAGGACGCTTTCGCGCTGATTAAGCCATACGACGATATGAGTGTGGAGGACATCAACCGCTTTACGAAGGACGATGTGGTGTGTGCTCTGGAGATGTTCAATGAGGACTATGTGACTTTTCCGAGGGACGATATTGCAAAGGTATCTGGTCTGACTATGCAAAAAATAAACAGCTTTTCATGTTGACACGGATAAAAAGGTAGTGTACAACGACTATGTGTAGGTGTATAAGTGTAGTTACCATATTTAGACCGAATTATTTTCGGAGAAAGGAGTAAATCATGAAAAAGTTTTTAAGTCTACTCTTATCGGCATTGTTGGCAGTATCTTTTGTGGTTTCAGCCAGTGCGGCTGAAAATGTGGTCGATGATGGCGTACAGGAAAGTGCGGTAGCGGCTTATGACGAATTGATGGCCTCTTTTGCTACCACGTATTCTAATTCTGGTGAGAAGATCTATCCCGATTACTATGGCGGATCTTACATCAATGATGCTGGACAGTTGATTGTCTATGTTACTGATAATGTGCAGAGACCGGCAGTATTGAGTGATAATGCCAATGTAGTCTATGAGCCCTGCACCTACTCTTACAACGAATTGCTTTCTGTTATGGACACATTGAATAATTACAAATTCAGTCGTTCCAATGATGCTATTGCAAGCAATTTCAATGAGTTTGGCCTTTATGATTCAGAAAACAGAATTATTGTTAAATTGGATGATCTGTCTGATGAAAGCATAAAGGAATTCAAGGAAAATGTTTGTGACTCTGCTGTAATTAAGTTTGAACAGGGTTGTGGTCCTATCGAGACAGAAGTAAATGTCAATGCAGGTGATAAGATTTCTTTCTCTGGTGGAAGTGCATCCGTCGGATATCGTGTTAAAAGAGATGGTGTCGTTGGATTTGTAACAGCAGGTCATGCGGCCAACAGCGTGGGTAAATCTATTATGTACAATGGAACTACCATTGCTTCTTGCGAGGCAACGCAACAAAGCGGAAATGCTGATGCAGCTTTCTGTGCGATTACTAATTCCGACTATTCGCCGACCAACACACTGTCTGGTACAAGTAATACCTTATCTACCACAATCAGTGAACCTGGTGTTGGAACGGTCATCAATAAGATTGGTATGAAAACCGGACATACTTCTGGCAAAGTTTTGTCTACGAATGTAACTATAACTTTTTCCAGTGGAGCTACTATTTCCAATTTGACTTCTGCTGATTATGAAAGTGGTCCTGGCGATAGCGGCTGTGTTGTCTATTCTTATATCGGTTCTACTGGTGCCCGCCTTACATTGGGTATTCATACTGGAGCTTCCGGCAGTGGCACGAGATACTATACAAAGGCAAATGAAGTCAATGCTGCATTAGGCACCAGCAGATATTGATTTCCAAGCAGGGAAAGCTAAAATGAAGAAAAATTATTCGTTTATTTTGGTATTATTTCTGAGCTTGTGTCTTTTGTCAGGTTGCACTGTTTCACCTCAAGGAGATTTGCCTATGAACAGTGATGTACCTTCTGTTGATAGAGATTCTGCACAACAGATTGAAAACAATAAACCGACGGATGATAGTTTAACTGTCAGTCCTTCAGAATTAGATGGAAAAGTTAGTATGACAGTTTCGGCTGATGCAGCAGGTAGTCTTGACATAACTATAACCAATAATTCTGATGTCGATATTGATATGGGAGAAGATTTCTCTTTGCAAAAAATGGACAGTGAAACATGGAAAGATATACCATTGTCATTAAGCTATGCTGATAATTTAATTGTTATTTCTCCAAACGAAAGTCATACTTTCCACTATGATATTGGAAGTGCTGTTGTTTTGGAAAGTAATAAAACATATCAGATAGTAAAAGTTGTTTCTGCTGGACAAACAAATCACTCAGTATTTGCATCTTTTGAAATCAAATGATGACCAGGGGGCAGGAAATTAGGATCTCCTGCCCCCTGTATTGTATTCAGCGCTTGACAGCTTTTTACTGGTAACCGTCAAACCACCCTGCGCATGGACAGGCATGAGACAATAGTAGCGGAACGTTGCGAAACGTTCCGCTACTATTGTATTGTGGGGGTGTTAGGATGACAAGCTCAGAGTTGAAACACCGAGCGAAGCTGCAGGAGTGGTCGGCGCGGATACAGGATTGCCGCAGCAGCGGGCTACCAGTGCGGGCGTGGTGCAGACAAGAAAGAATCAACGCAACAACCTATTACCGTTGGGAACGGGAATTTCTGGCTTTGGCTGAAACAGAGCCGTGCTCCGCTGTGCCGGCCGTGACCTTTGCGGAGCTGCCGGAACCGAAGAAGCTGAAACAGAGCCGTGCTCCGCTGTGCCGGCCGTGACCTTTGCGGAGCTGCCGGAACCGAAGAAAATGTCTCGCAACGTTGTGGAACGTTGCGCCACACTGCATATTGGAAACGCCAGTCTGGACATTTACCCCGGTTGTGACGCGGAACAGCTGAGACTGCTGGTGGAGCTTCTGCGCCTATGCTGAACGATTTCACCAGTGCAGATCAAGTCTATATCGCCTGCGGCTACACGGATCTGCGCAAGGGCATAGATGGTCTGGCGCGGCTCGTCCAGCAGCAGTTTGAACTGGATCCGTTTACCAACACGCTGTTCCTGTTCTGCGGACGGCGGCGGGACCGTATCAAGGGCTTGTACTGGGAAAAAGATGGCTTTATCCTGCTGTACAAGCGACTGGAACAGGGCGCGTACCAATGGCCGCGCTCAGAATCTGAGGTGAAGACTTTAACGCCGCAGCAGTACCGCTGGCTCATGGAGGGACTGCAAATCGAACAGCCGAAAGCCCACCGACCGGTGACGGGATTGACCACAGTCTGAGCAAGGAAGAATGTCCAAAAACCATTGAAAATACTGGCTTTTTGCCGCGCTCTGTGGTATAATATTTGCATGGAAAACAGAGAAATGCAGACAAGTAACACGGAAGAAATGGTGACCATTTCCCGTGCGGAATATGAGCATTTGCAGCAGGAAAAAGCACGGAATGCAAAGCTGGAAGCAAAGTTTGCTGCCCGTGAACAGGAGCAGGCGCAGGTCATCACCAGCCTGACGCTGCAAAATGAGTGGCTGCTGGAGCAGCTGAAGCTGTCCAAGAAGAAGCTGTTTGGCCGTTCTTCAGAGCAGGCGGAGCAGATGGTCATGGAGCAGCTGAGCCTGACCTACAACGAGCTGGAGGCCTACGCCTTTGGCACCAAAGCCGCCACAGAGAAGCAGATCACCGTGAAGGCGCACGAGCGCAAACGGCAGTCCGGCAATGTGCTGGATGTCGTTCCAGAGGGTACTCCCACCGAGGTGGTGGAGCACCGCCTGCCGGGGAACGAACTGACTTGTTCTGCCTGTGGCAGCAAATTGGTGGAGATTGGCAAGGAAGTCCGCCGCAGCTTAATGATGAAGCCGGCAGAGTTCTGGGTGCGCGAGGACGTGTACTACACCTACGCCTGCAAGAATTGTGAGCAAGAGACCGGTGAAGCCAACATTGTGAAGGCGGCGAAAGAGCCTGCGCTGCTGCCCGGCAGCTTTGCCTCTGCGGAGGCGGTGGCGTATCTGGCAGCACAGAAATTCGTCATGTACTCGCCGCTGTACCGTCTGGAGCAGGAGTTTAACCGACAGGGCTTGGGGCTATCCCGGCAGACGATGGCCAACTGGCTGCTGAACATCTCAGAGAAATGGCTGCGGCCGGTCTACGATGTGCTGCGAGAGCAGCTTTGCAGGGAGCTTGTGCTGCACGCCGATGAGACAACGCTGCAGGTGCTGAAAGAGCCGGGACGTTCCTCCACCAGCAAGTCCTACATGTGGCTGTACCGCACCAGCGGCTGCACAAAGCAGGCCATTGTGCTGTATGAGTACCAGCCCACCCGAAAAGCAGAGCATGCGGAGGCCTTCCTGCAAGGCTTCTCGGGCTGGCTGCACGCGGATGGGTACCAAGGATACCACAAGCTTCCTGAGAATATCCGAGTGGTTGGGTGCTGGGCCCACGCGCGGCGAAAATTTGATGAGGCGTTGCAAACGCTGCCCAAGGAGATGCAAAAGGACTCGCCGGCAGCGATTGGCGAATGCTATTGCTCCCGACTTTTCAAGCTGGAGCAGGCGTTTGCAGAGCTGACACCGGAGGAGCGATATGAAAAGCGGCTGGAGCAGGCAAAGCCTGTTTTAGACGCGTTGTTGTCATGGGCAAATGAGATGCAGGCGAAAACCGCGCCGAAATCTGCGTTGGGCAGGGCCATCCACTACCTGCTGGAGCAGTGGCCGTACCTGGCAAGGTATCTGGAGGATGGCCGTCTGGAGCTGAGCAACAATCGTGCCGAGCGCAGCATTAAGCCCTTTGTGATGGGCAGGAAGAACTGGCTCTTTGCCAATACGCCCGGTGGCGCGCAGGCCAGCGCCGTGATCTACAGCCTGATTGAAACGGCGAAGGAGAATGGCCTTGATCCGTACCGTTATCTGCTGTGGGTTCTGCAAAACGCGCCGCAACTGAGCGAAACTAACAAAGCATGGGCAGAAAGCCTGCTTCCCGCAAATGCCCCGGAAGAATGCTATATGTCTCATAAATAAAAGACCGCCATCTCGGTGAGCAGCAGCTCACTTTGAGATGGCGGTCACTATTTTTGATGTGTGCAAATTAGGGCCGATCACTGTGCAGTGCATCGTGTATCCGTTCGACCAACGCCCTTGCCGTAAAAGGCTTCGGGAGCACAAAGCTTGCGCCCAAACGGTATGCCTCCTCTATGACCCTGTGTGTCGGCAGAGCCGTCATAAAAATCGTCGAGATTTTGTACCCGTCCTCGCGCAGATGCTGCATAACGTGAAAGCCGCCCTTGTGCGGCAGCAGAAAATCCAGCAGAAGAACGTGAGGTCGGTGCCGGTGGAGCGCCTTGGTTGTCTCGTCCTCATCCTTTGCGCGAAATACATGGAAGTTTCCGCGCTCACGCAGGGAATCCGCCAGGAGCATACTGAAGGCTTCATTACTGTCTGAGAGTAAAATCTTCTTTCGGTGCGGCATTTTTATCCGCCTCCCCCTTAAAAATTTGATTTTACACACTCACCTTGTATAAAATAGTCCCGTCAGCTTATTTTTTCAATCCGCTGCGCAGCATTTTAACGGTTTTTTTACTTGGCAGGATTTGAGCTTCCGCAAAAGAAAGAGGGATGCCTGAGAAACTTGCCAGGAGTGTTGTTGTAACACCTTGCTGCCGGCACCATTCGCTTACGGAGAGACCGCTGCTGCGGCATTCCTGGATTTGTGCCGCCCACTCCTGTAGCTCCGCCCGATGTTTCAACTCTGCGCTTGTCATTCTGACACCCCACAATACAACAGTAGCGAAACCTTTCGCAACGTTCCGCTACTATTGTCTCATGTGTGTCTATGCGCGGTTAGGTTTGACGGTTACTTTTACTGCACAAGTTGTCGGCTATTTAGCCCCCCGGCAGGGCGCAAAGCACTTTCCTACTGCCAGCCCCAACGGGGCGGCGGTGGGAAAGTGCTTTTGTTACTTTCTCACAAGAAAGTAACAAAGAGGTTACCTAATCGGTACTTGTATGGTAAAATGACAGCAGTACGAAAACGGAAAAACAGGGCAGAGGAAAGGAAGGGTGAGAGGTATCGGAACAACGATTTCCGGCATGATGGGCCGGGGAAGCATCCGGCACAATAACCGGGAGTTCACGGCGGCCAATGTAGACCGGAACCGGTCGGGGCAGAACATCGTCTTTGTCAACGAGGATCTGAAGCAGGTCTATCACGAGCTGTTTGACGAGGCGCTGGAGAGCTACAACGCCGGGAAGAAAAAGACAAGGGACAAGATCCCAGACTACTACGAGCATATCCGGCAGAGCAAGCAGGAGAAGCTGTTCCATGAGGCCATCTTCCAGATCGGCAATCTCAGCAACTGCGGCTGCGGCTCGGAGGGCGGCCAGCGGGCAGCCGAGGCGCTGACGGAGTTCGCAAAAACCTTTCAGGAGCGCAACCCCCATCTCCGGGTGTTCAACATGGTGCTGCACATGGACGAGGCCACGCCGCACCTTCATGTAGACTATATCCCGGTGGCAACGGAGCAGACGCGGGGCCTGTCCGTGAGAGTATCCATGAAGCAGGCCCTCAAGCAGCAGGGCTTTACAGGGATTGGTCGGAAACAGACCGAGTGGAAGACTTGGATGGATCGGGAGAAGGACGCTCTGACGGAGATCGCCCTGCGGCACGAATTTAAAATCATTTCTCTCGGCAGCAACCTGCGGCACATGGACTTGCCGGAGTACCGGGCGGCGATCCAGGGGGCCGAGGCCGTGCAGGAGCAGACGGCGGCAGCCACACAGGAACTGACAGACCTGCAGGAGCAGAAGACGGAACTGAAGAGGGAAATCAAGTCGCTCTCCGGTGCTTCTGCGGCGCTGAAGGCTGCAGAACGGGTGCGGGTGGACTTCGACACCATCCGACCGGAAAAAACGCTCACAGGGGCTGTCAAGGGCGTTACGGTGGAGCAGATCAGGGATCTCAAGGCTGCGGCCATGTGCTGAATATGCTGGAGCGGCACCTGCCGAAACAGCTTCTTCACCTCGTCGATAAGGCGCGGGATCTGCTGCCGGAGCATCAGTCCTAAACGGCTTTGCCGGCAGCTTTCTGTCATTGGGAAGTTATATCCTGCTGACGGTTCTGTGGCTTGCCATTTTGATCGTATTGGGCTCAAAGATCGTTTGTAAACGCAGCTCTTTTCAATGGCAAAGGATCATACTTCCCATATGTGGGCTCATTCTTGGTGCGGCGGGGATTGCCGGAATGCTTCATTGGTTTTCTCTTTACACAATTATTTCGACAGAGTTGAACATAGTAGCAGGTATAGGAATTGCAGCGGCCATCTGCGGGATTTTCACGGAACTCAGCTATGTTGTAAAGAGAAAAAATAGAGCATCAGTACTTACGATTGTTTTATGTGCATTGCAAATTATAGCTGCGTGGATGCTCGGATTCTTAACAGTAGTATAAATTAACAGAAAACGGAGGGACGGACTTATCCAATATAGGTGAACAGAGAGTATTTGCGTCGAGTAGACGTAAAGCCGAATAAGAAAACGTGTTTGGATCGATTGAATCTTTCGCTGAAAGTACTGAGGCCTTCCCTCTCGGCACACGGATGACATTGGGCAAACGGAAAATTCCAGGAAAAGCAGGAATGTCTGGTGTTCTGTAGGAATGTCTGGTGTTCTACATTGAAATCCCTGCGCGCTTATGGTATAATATTCTTCACAGGCGCTGTGCCGTCGGATTTGAGGCAAACTGCGTACAGGCAGGCTGCCTTTTCTTTCATCCACCGGTTAGAGTAAGCTAACCTGTGCACGGAACTGGAAAGGTGGAATGGACCAATTTGCATAAAAGTGTCTAATCATGTGTCGGAGGAGGTGGTCTGGTATGCAAGAAGCACGATATGATTTTCTTCATGGGCAAACGGAGCGCAACGACTTTTTCACCCCCGTGATGCAGCAGCTTTGCGGTATTATGAAAGACAATCAGGTTGCTTTGCCAAGCGATATTGGAGAAGGATATTTCCGCTATATTTCACCGTGCCCCAATATCGAGATGTATATCTGCGATGTAATGTTTTACAGGGACACAGTATTGCGGGAGCAGGTGTATAAGGATTCTTTTTCCGTCATTTTCTCTCTTTCCGATGCGTTGGAGTGGAAGTCTTCGGGCAGAAACCAAAAAACGTTGTTGGAAAAGGGAGATTGCTGCGTATACGGCAGCGGCCTGTTTGATGCGGAAAATATCTATGAGGCAGGGCGGAGATATATAGGCGTCGGGCTGAACCTGCATCCCTGTCGGTTTCGGTCTGTGATGGATGGTTTGCAGAAGAAAAAGGTTTGTACCGTCTTTGACGGGACAAAAACCCCGCCAAAACATAGAATCACCACTACCATAGAAACCACAATACGCCAGATATTGCAGTGTAATTATAATGACTGCGCAAAGTCATTGTATCAGGAAGGAAAGATACTGGAACTTGTTGCCGCCTTTGCGAACGAGATGATGGATCAGAATTCTGTTGCTGTGAAGAGGTCGTTGAGCTGGGCGGATAGCGAGGTTTTACTTCAGGTCAGGCGACAGATAGATGAGGGATTTCTGGAACCCGTGACCATCGCGGAGCTCTCCAAACAGCACTTTATGTGCGAATCCAAACTCCGTGAGATATTTCGAAAGCACTATGGAATCACCATATATCAATATATGTTAAATCGCCGCATGGAGCATGCCTGTGAACTGTTGTCTGCGCCCGATGCTCAGGTGAAAGACATAGCAGGGTTGGTGGGGTACAGCAACATCAGCCATTTCAGCGACGCCTTCCGAAAAAAGTTTGGATGCACTCCGAGTGAATATAAGCGGAGCTTACCATTCTGAAACATAAAAGCAAAGACACAGGTGTATTCTTTTGTGGTTACTTGGATGGAAATTACAAAGATTGCATCTTCCCTTGAAAAACCAGAATAGTAGGCAGCACATTTCGAGGAAGATCTTGCCCAGTGGAAACTATATCATTTGAAATGTGAGCTGCTCAGCAGCGGTATACACATCGATCTTAGTGCTGGGCGGAATTAACCGTACGCGCGGGGCTGCAAAACGAGCCTACGCACAAGTAAAACTTTGACCGCTGAAAAAGCAGAGCGGCGGGACAGATAGAGTCTGTCCCGCCGCTCGTGTTTTAAGGGCATATTGGCTTGATGAACCGGAAGTTACAGCGCCGCCTTTTTCCATTTTCTGATCTTAGTTCTAAAAGTTCCGAAAGGAGCAACAGTATTAACGTGAATGAACCTGTAAACTTCCCATACAGCTGCTTTTGTAGCATCATCAGCCCATTTTCTCATATGCGGCTTAAATAATTCATCCGCACTGAGCGAATCAATCATTGCGCAGATAGACTTGACATTTTCGTTCAGTTCGGTTTTCAACTCTTGAAGAGACAAATGAGCGTAGGTATCCGTGAACCACTGATACAGCTCGCCAAGTTGGTTCCATTTAAATTCGTCCGACGGCGTCTTTACTTGAAGCCCCTTTCTTTCATCTTCCTCCCATTTAAGAACCAATGTTGTCCAACCCACCTGATAGGCAAGGTTTTCTGCCGGGGTCCGGTCAACCTCATCAACCCTCTTATCTTTTAAGGCTTCTGGTATGCTGTCAAACTCCGAAATATATTTTTCAAAAGTTTTATTGATTTCAGCTTTGAGTTCTTCTTTGCTTTTGTATACTCGCAAAAAACCACCTCCATAAATTCCGGTTTGTCTATTGAGCAATGATTCTGATTATAGCATAGCTTTATGAATTATTCTATTACTGCGCTGAGCATCATGGCGCTTTAGGGGAAAGACATGGCGTTTTCGGGGGGATTTTTCCTTTCGCCGACTGTATAATGGTAGGCAGTTAGAAAACGTTGACCCCACACGGTTAAAAGACTCAGCTGTTCTGTTATTTCGCTATGCGCGCCCGTTGGTTAGCTTGCTCTAACTAAAGATTTATTACTCAGGAGGTCATCAGAATGAAAAAATTAGCAATGCTTATGTTGTGCCTTGTGCTTGTGTTTGCTCTTGCAGCCTGTGCTGGAACGGATACCACGCCGCAGGGATCGGTCTCGGATACTGTCACGGTAACGGATATGAAGGGCGAGGTTGCCATCCCGGCAAATCCACAGCGCATCGTTGATGTAGCTGGCTTGACAGAGGAACTTCTTATTCTGGATATGAAGGTTATCGCCTCGGCTAATACCAGCATGTTCGATGGGGTGTCTGTCCCCAAACATCTGACAACGCTTTTTGCCGAAAGAGGTATTGAGGTTGTCGGCAATTACTCCGGGGCTTCTTCTACCGGAGACCTGAACCTCGAAAAGATCGCGGAGTTAAAGCCTGATCTGATCATTATGAATATTCGCCATGAGAAGGTTTATGAACAACTCGCAGCTATTGCTCCCACGGTCATGATCGACGATGACATAAGCTATGTTAACTGGCGCGGAAGATTTAAGCAACTGGGGCAGTGGTTTGATAAAGAAGCAGCCGTAGAAAAATGGCTTGCCGACTACGATGCCAAAGCTGCGGAGCTCGCGGCAAGAATCAGGGATATGATTGGGGACGAAACCTTTGCTGTATTGGAGGCCAATTCCGTTCATTTTGGTTCCTATTACATCTATCGCAGCGGCGGGCCGGGTGAGCTTGTCTACGATGAGCTGAAACTCACACCATCAGCCGGCGTACCGGAGAATGTCTGGGGTGAAGTGGTCGATGCGGAATACTTTTCCCTAATCGATGCAGATCACATCTTCTTCTTTAGCGACGACGGCAGAGCTGGAGACACGGGGACCCTTGCCGTGTGGAAGAATATGAAAGCGGTCAAAGCCGGCAACGTTTACTTTGGTATCAACGAAGATCAGTATAATATGGCTTTTACGGCGATGGGAAAGGAACTCTATTTGGAAAAGCTCGCGAACGCGATTCTGAACCATGGGAACATTGAGTAAGGGAACAGGCGCGGTTGCGGGAATATCGCAGAGACAAGGGAGATACAAACGCTCCGCGCCGGCTTTTCTGATTATTCTTGTTGCATTGGTGCTGCTGCTTGGATTCTCAATGGTTCTCTCCGTCTGCACCGGCATTGCTGGCGGTAGCTTCAAGGTCTTTGCGGAAACGGTTATGTCCCCCGCCAAGGCTTCTGATGTTGGAATGATTATGTTGGAAATGCGTATGCCCAGGGCGCTGGCTGCCGGGCTGACAGGAATGGCCTTCGCTCTCTCCGGCGCTGTGATGCAGGGAATTACCAGAAACCCCCTGTCGGACGCCGGTCTTCTGGGGATCAATGCGGGAGCCGGTTTCTTTGTTGCACTGTCCGCAATTCTGTTTCCAGCCGCACCAGACATCGTGAAAACATGCGCCGCCTTTGCCGGAGCCGCTCTTGCGGTATTCATGGTCTATGGTTTCGGCGCCGGCAAACATAGATCCGAATCTTTCCGGTTCATTCTGGCAGGCGCTGCTGTATCAGCCCTGCTTACCGCGTTGAGTCAGGCGGTTTCTCTGGCGTTTGGAATCGTGAAATCCCTTTCTTTCTGGAGCGCGGGCAGTTTGTCCGGTGTGACATGGCAAAGCTTGAAAATGCTATCCCCGGTGATTCTCTCAGCCAGTGCGCTTGGTTTGCTTTTATCGAGCCGGCTATCAGCTCTGGCACTGGGAGAAGATAGCGCCGCCAGCTTGGGCGTAAATGTCCGCACGGTCAGGCTTTTCGGTATGCTTGTGGTGTTGCTGCTTGCGGGAGCCAGTGTATCGCTCGTGGGAGGCATCGCATTTATCGGTCTTATCGTACCGCATATATCCCGACTTCTTGTGGGCGGTGATTATCGCAGGCTGGTTCCCGTGTCTGCGCTCATGGGCGGCGTTGTGCTGGTGCTGTCGGATATTGCGGCGCGCATGATAAACGCCCCTTTTGATACGCCTGTCGGCGCACTGGTATCCATCCTCGGCGTGCCCGTCTTTTTTGCGCTTACTTTCAGGAAGGAGGGCATGGTCTTATGAAAAAGAAAACCAGGCAGCTCCTTATCCTCAACGGTCTTCTTATCCTGATTGTGGCTGCGGCTATCTTATCCGTTAACAGTGGTTACGCAAGAATTCCCTTCTCGACTGCGGTTCACAGCATATTCCAACCGCATATGGAGGGAACCTCCGTAGTCGTAGCGCAGTTTCGCGTTCCGAGAATCGTCCTCGCCGTTCTATGTGGGATGGGTCTGGCGCTTGCCGGATGCGTTATGCAGACTGTCACGGGTAATCCGCTGGCCGATCCGGGGATATTGGGCATAAACGCAGGGGCGGGATTTGCCGTTATGCTGTTCCTGACATTTTTCCCTGCACTGCATATACGTACCATGGCATACCAGCCGATATTTGCCATAGCGGGCGGGCTTTGCACAACGGGACTGCTGTATCTTTTTGCAAAGAGGAACGGAAAACTCCTCCCAATATATTTTCTGTTGGGCGGCATCGGTCTTGCGTCCCTATTTTCTTCTTTTATGCTGATCATGGCCGCGAACATGGACAACAGCAGCTATCAGCTCGTGGCAAGATGGCTGGCAGGAAATATTTGGGGAACGAGCTGGCATCAGGTTCTTGCCCTGTTGCCATATATGCTCATATTGGTTCCTTTTCTTCTTACAAAGTCGAACATACTGGATATTCTCATTTTAGGAGAGAATACGGCCATTTCTCTGGGGATAGCCGTAGAGAGGGAGATAAGACTGCTCCTGATTGCATCGGTGGCTCTTACCTCTGCCTGCGTTGCCGTCAGCGGAGGGATCGGTTTTGTGGGACTGGTAGCGCCGCATATGGCACGAAGGTTAATCGGTGGCAGACACCACGCCCTCATGCCTGCCTCCATGCTGCTGGGGGCACTGTTGTTGCTTTTGGCAGACACGCTGGGACGGTCTGCCTTTCAGCCGAGGGAGATCCCGGTTGGTATCGTGATCTCCGTGCTTTCGGCTCCGTATTTTCTGTTCCTGCTCCGCAGGTATTTTTAAGGGAGGACGTCTATGCTTTCACGTATGCAGGCAAAGGGTTTGTCTGCCGGATATAACGGGGAGGCCGTCTTCAGGGGGCTTGACTTAAAAATCCCTGAAGGCAGCATAACCACCTTGATAGGCTCCAACGGCTCTGGGAAATCCACCATACTGAAGACACTGTGCCGGATCATTTCCCCGGATTCCGGCGCAGTATACCTTGATGGCGAAGCGATCCACAGAATGCCGACAAAGCGTGTTGCCCAGAGACTTGCGCTGCTGCCGCAGGGAGCGCAAGCCCCTGCCGGCATCACAGTCGGCGACCTTGTGGAATACGGGCGTTTTCCTTACAGGTCGGCACTAAGCGGTCTCGGCGAAAAGGATCGGGAGATCATTCAGTGGGCTCTTGCCAGTACAGGCATGAGTTCCCTTGAACATAGAGAAATGGAGAGGCTTTCGGGAGGTCAACAACAGCGGGCATGGATCGCCATGGCGTTGGCGCAGAAAACCGGATTGCTGTTTCTGGATGAACCCACGACCTATTTGGACATCTCGCACCAACTGGATATATTGTACCTTCTGCGCCGCCTCAACCGGGAAAATGGTGTTACCATCGTAATGGTTCTTCATGATTTAAATCATGCCATCATGTTTTCCGACTATTTGGTGGCGATCAAAGACGGGATGCTGCACAGCGCAGGTACGCCGCAAGAGGTTATTACCCAGCAGGCGTTGCGGGAAATCTTTGATGTAGAAGCGGAGGTCATTACACATCCGGTATTAAACGTTCCGGTATGCCTCCCCTTCAGGATAACGGAGCAGAACAAAAAAACAGGAGGTTCGAACACATGAAAAAAAGGGTGCAATCAGTGCTGTTCTCCGTGCTGGTGGGTGCGCTGCTGCTGTGCGCCGGATGCGGCAAATCAGGAGACATCTACACGGCGGGCGTTTATACGGCTTCCGCTGAAGGTTATTCCGGTCCGGTTACCGTAGAGGTAGAGTTTGACGGGAGCAGCATATTGTCTGTACATGTCCTATCTCACAGCGAAACAGTAAATATCTCAGACCGCGCAATAGATGAGATCCCTTCCCAAATCGTGGAGGCGCAGACCTGGGATGTGGATGCCGTTTCATCTGCAACATTTACCAGCGATGCCATTCGTGAAGCGGTCAGAGATTGCTTCGCGCAGGCGGCACTCCGATGAACCATTTGCGTTGCAAAGGATATTTTGCGGTGATAGAATGGGTAGGATGACAGGCAAGTCAAAAAATCAGCCATAGCTGCTGTTTTAAGTGCTTTTCCAGCGAAGTGCCGCAGGTATTTCGCTGGAGATTCCATATATGGCTGTATGAACTCCCTTCTATGCGCAAAAGAAAATCGCGACTTCTCCGGGCAGGGGTATATATTTTAAGAAAGGAACACGGAATATGAGCAAACAGAAAAAGGAAAAGCGGCCGCCGGTGCTGGGCAGGCTGCTGGCGTATGCCGGAGGGCATAAGTGGCTGTCCGTCTTGGGCTGCGGGCTGTCCGGCGTTTCGGCGGCGGTCGGCATTTTCCCGTTCGTCTTTGTCTGGTACGCAGCCAGAGGCATTTTGACGCCGGGAGGCGGTGTTCCGGCAGGGCTTGCCCGCTACGGCTGGTATGCGCTGGCGGCGGCACTTCTGAGCGCGGCGATCTATTTCGCCGGGCTCATGTGTACGCACCTTGCGGCCTTCCGGGTGGCGACAAATATGCGAAAGGCGGCGGCCGCCCATCTCATTGACCTGCCGCTGGGGTACTTCAACGCCAACCTCTCAGGGCGGCTGCGCAAGCAGATCGACGACAACGCGGCGCTGACAGAAACGCTCCTTGCCCACACCATCCCCGACGCGGTGGGCGGGATCGTAACGCCGATACTGGCGGTGGGGCTGCTCTTTGTCTTTGACTGGCGCATGGGGCTTGCCTGCCTGATCCCCATGATTATCGGGCTTGTCTGCCTGATGAGCATGATGACTGGGACGGGCATGAAATTCTTTGAGGAATACCAGCGGGCCGGAGAGCGCATTTCCGCCGAGGCCACAGAGTATGTCCGGGGCATCCCGGTGGTGAAGGTATTCCAGCAGACGGTTTACTCCTTCAAGAGCTTTCATGCCGCCATCCTCAGCTACCGCGACCTTGCCAGCGGCTACGCCATGATGTGCCGTATGCCCTACACTCTGTTTACAGTAGTGCTGAACGCCATGTTCCTGCTTCTCATGCCCTTGGGGATGGTTCTCGTAGGCGGGACGGACGGCTGGGCGGTGCTGGCCGATCTGGTGTTTTACATCTTCTTCGCGCCCCAGCTTGCCTTTATGATGGAGCGGCTGATGTACGCGGTCAACGCACAGATGGAGGCCGCCGAGGCAGTGAACAAGCTGGAGGCCATATTGAAGGAGTCGCCCCTTCCCGAGCCTGCGGCGGACAGCGGAAGCAAGCCCGCGGACAGCGGCATTTCCTTTGAGAATGTCACCTTTTCCTATGACGGCGCGGACAGACCCGCGCTGACAAATGTGAGCTTCCACCTGCCGCAGGGGGAGGCGTGGGCACTGGTGGGCCCCTCCGGCGGCGGCAAGACCACCATCGCCCGGCTGATCCCGCGCTTTTTCGACGTGCAGGCAGGGGCGGTGCTCCTGGGCGGACGGGATGTGCGCAGCATCCCCACCGCAGAGCTGATGGAGCAGATATCCTTCGTCTTTCAGGAGGTGCGCCTGTTTAAGAAGAGCATCCGAGACAATATCCGCGCCGCCCGGCCGGACGCCACGGAGGAGGAGATATTGCGGGCGGCGCAGCTTGCCCAGTGCGGCGACATTCTGGAAAAGACGCCGGGCGGGCTGGACGCCGTGATCGGCGCCAAGGGCGTGTACCTTTCCGGCGGTGAGATGCAGCGCATCGCGCTGGCGCGGGCGATCTTAAAGGACGCGCCCATCGTGGTGCTGGATGAGGCCAGCTCCTTTGCAGACCCCGAGAATGAGGCGAAGATACAAAAGGCCTTCGAGGCGCTGATGAAGGGCAAGACCGTGCTGATGATCGCCCACCGCCTGTCCACGGTGCGGAACATGGACCGTATCCTCGTTATCCGGGACGGCGGGATCGCCGAGGAAGGAAAGCATGATGAGCTTCTTAAAAAGGGCGGCGTATACGCCGCCATGTGGGAGGAATACCAAAAGGCCGCGCAGTGGAAGGTGGGAGGTGCCGCATGATCGAACGCATCCGCAAAAAATACGCCATGACGGAGAAGGGCGCAAAAGACTATGTGGCCGCCGTGTTCTGGTCCGTACTGGTCAACATCAGCAAAATGCTGCCCGTGGGCGTGCTGGCCACGGCGCTCTCCGGCATCGTAGAGGCGCTGACAAACGGCACCGACCCAAGGGCGGGACTTACGCGCTTTCTGGTCGCGGGTATCCTTGCCCTCGCCGCGCTCTTTGTGACCTTCCTGATCCAATACAAAGCCCTATACGAAGCCACCTACCGGGAGAGTGCCAACCGCCGCATCCGGCTGGCGGAGGTGCTGCGCCAGCTTCCGCTGTCCTTCTTCGGAAACCGGGACCTGACTGACCTGACCACCACCATCATGGGGGATACGGAGACGCTGGAAAAGGCCTTCTCCCACTTTTACCCCGCCATGCACGGCGCGCTCATCTCCACGGCGCTGATTTCTGCAGGCATGCTGCTTTACGACTGGCGGATGGCGCTGGCTCTTTTGTGGGTGGTGCCCGCGTCGCTGCTGATGGTCTATCTCTCCCGGCGCATGGAAAAGCGGCATATAAAGAAGGGTCTCGTCACCCGCCGCGCGGCCACCGACGCCATGCAGGAGGTGCTGGAGTGCGCGCCGGAGATCAAGGCGTGCAACCAGAAGGCGCGGTATATCGCCGACCTGAACCGCAGGCTGGACGAGGCGGAGCGGGACACCATCCAGGGCGAGCTGTTCACAGGCTCCGTGGTCACGGCGGCGCAGTCCTTCCTAAAGCTGGGCATCGCCACCACCGTCCTCATAGGGGTAACGTTGATGAGCCGCGGCGGCCTGTCGCTGATCCCGTTTCTGATGTTCCTTATCGCCGCCACCCGGGTATATGACCCCATCGGCTCCATGTTTGCCAACATGGCAGCGGTTTTCGCCTGCGAGGTGCGCATCGAGCGTATGCAGGAGATCGAGAACGAAAAGCGCATGACCGGACTGACCGAATATGATCCCGATGGCTACGACATCCGCTTTGAGCATGTGACCTTTGCCTACCGGGAAAAAGAGGACGTGCTAAGAGACGTTTCCTTTACGGCAAAGCAGGGGCAGGTGACGGCGCTGGTAGGCCCCTCCGGCGGCGGCAAATCCACGGCGGCCAAGCTGGCAGCCCGTTTCTGGGACCCGGCGGAGGGAACGGTGCGGCTGGGCGGTGTGGATGTGTCCACGGTGGACGGCGAGGCACTGCTGAAAAACTACGCCATCGTATTTCAGGATGTGGTGCTGTTTGCTGACTCCGTGATGGAAAACATCCGCCTCGGCAAGCGGGACGCCAGCGACGAGGAGGTGCTGGCGGCGGCAAAGGCGGCGCAGTGCGACGCCTTTGTATCCAGGCTGCCGGACGGCTACCATACCCTGATCGGGGAAAACGGCTCCCGGCTCTCCGGCGGTGAGCGGCAGCGCATCTCCATTGCCCGCGCCATCTTGAAGGACGCGCCGGTGATTTTGCTGGATGAGGCCACGGCCTCGCTGGACGTGGAAAACGAAACGGCGGTGCAGGCGGCGCTGTCCGGATTGATCAAGGATAAGACAGTGCTCATCATTGCGCACCGCATGCGTACCGTCATGAACGCCGATCAGATCGTCCTGCTCTCCGGCGGCCGCGTGGTTGAGATGGGTTCTCCGGCAGAGCTGTTGAAAAAGAACGGCCTGTTCCGCCACATGGCACAGCTCCAGAGCGAGAGCATGGAGTGGACGGCGTAGAAAGTTGCGGGATAAACAGGATTCCGAATGCAATATTGGAAAACAAAGTATCGAAAACAAGGAGGCGTTTATGAAAGAAACAAATAAATGGTCTGTCAGGGATGTGATCACCACAGTGCTGCTTTCGGCGGTACTGATCGTGATCCAGCTCGTTATCAATATGGTCTGCATGGCCAACGACTTTGTCAGCATGGTGCTGTCGGTGGGGATCACCATGTTCCTCTGCGCGCCGGTCTATATGCTCATGGTCAGCCGGATCGGAAAGCGTTTTGTGACGCTGATCTATATGACGATCCTCGGTGTGATTTTCCTGCTGATGGGCAACTGGTTTTTGCTTCCTTATTATGTTCTCGTGGGAATCCTCTGCGAGGCGATTCTCTGGAAGGAAGGCTCCTGCCAAAAGCCGAAACGGCTGACCGCCGCCTGGACGGCGGCGAGCCTGCTGTACAACGGGGTCAATCTGCTGCCCATCTGGTTCTTCTGGGACACCTACTACGATTTTGCGCTGGCAAGCGGTATGGAGCAGAGCTACATCGATTCCTAAAGAGCGCCTTTGAATCATTGCATCTATGGCTTGTGGTCTGCGACGATGAATGCGCGTTGCTACTTCAGAAAAAGGACCTGAGGTCTGGGAACGCAGACAACTTCCTCTCTGACATCATTTCAAAAATGAACACAGGAACAGATGCATCCAGCTGACCGCGGCAGCTATGTGACATTACCAGCCCGTTTGTCCCAGTAGGACTTCAACTATGGTCCAGCTATCGACGGAAGCATACAAATGAGCGATTACCAGAAGGATGATCGGAGGCAGATGAATAAGCGAGGGATAGCCTTTATAGTGGTAGATATCGGGGCTGTTGTCAGCAAAATGTAGGAACAAGAGGCCAATCGGCAGGCAACAAACATGCGAGTTGAAGCAGCATTTTATATCCGCCTAAGAAATATCCAGTAGGCATTCGACCACTGAGAACACACCATCTGATACCTCCCCCTGTTCAGAGCTTCTGAACAGCCATCCATGTCGAAAGCGGAGAGACTGCGATACAGCAATCTCTCCGCTTTTCTGTCGTGATCTCCTGCTTTGAGCGCAGAGGCCGAACCTGCACGACAATGAAAAAACATGGCTCCAAGCCGGGACAGGCGGTTCTTATGAGGTATCCTCACATCCGCGGTACTGTCGTCGCTGCCGAATGGCAGCCCTCCTTCATTCACCTATGGCTGGGCATCGGATGCCCTGACTTTTTGCGTCCTTTTGAGGATACTCCGCCCCCTTCTACCATCGTTACCCTCAAATACTCTTATGCCCACAGCGGTGTCGCTGTGGGCTTTTTTGCGCCCTGTGCGCAACCCCGCTGCCGCGGCCCCCCATTTCCGAGATTTGCAGCCAACCAAATTTCAGAATACGGAGGAACCATATATGGGCTTTAATTACGCGGCAGAAAAGAAGAAATTTGAAACGCTGTGGGCAAGACTCCGGCGTGAGTATAGAGCGGCAGGGATGTCCGATACCGCCATCCAGAAGATGCATGACTTCGATTGGGAGGTTTTCAAACAGGAGAGGATCTATCGCCTTCATACGCAGGACTTGGGCATCGGCATCTTTGACGAGCCTTCCGCCGAGCAGGAGGACAAGTCCGCATTGATGAAAAAGTTCCTGGAATCGGTCAGCCGCTGGGACGATTACACGACGGCGTCAAGGTACGGCTGGATAGAGGGAATTGGTGACCAGCGGTTGGTGAGGGTGCTGAAAAGGCTTTCGATTTCGGAGAAGGAGCTCTTGACCAAGTATTGCATTGAGGACAAAACCCAGCAGGAAATTGCAGCGGAAATGGGCCTCTCCCAGAGAGCTGTCGGCAAGCAACTTCAACAACTCAAAAATTTTTTCAGGAAATTTTGAAAAATGGTTCTAAAAATCGCGTTCTCGCTGCCTACCACATGAGGGGATCTTTTTCATGATCCCTCTGAACCTTGAAAAACACCGCCCAGGCGGTCATATCCGGTGACTGGAATACCTTTGCTGACGGCGTGAGCGTCAGACCGGGTGCGCGAGGACCACCTGTGCGGATCATTCTCCGCATATTAGGACGGCCAATGGAAGGTGCAGAGCGATACCCACCCAGGTCAAATGCAGCTTTGGCAGGCTGCTTCGCCATGACCCCGTCAGCTTACAATGATACTCCTGTACGCAGCTTCGAGAGAACCTCGGAGGGGTGAAACTCCCGTGACGCGCGCCAGCGCGGTTCCAGACGCCGCCCTTGCCTGGGGAAGTAGTGTCGAATACAGGCAGCAACGCAAGAGCAAGAAGGCCGCTCCGCAGGGAGCAGTTCCGCCCCGTTACGGAGCGGCCTTTTCCGCTTTGCGGCAGAAGTGTGGGGATCGTCCACCTCCTCTTTCTTTTTTCCGCCATCCACTCTCTTCTCTCTTTCAAACCTCTGAACGGCCTGCATTCACCCCTCCTTATCCCCCGGACGATCCTCATATTTGTGCCGCAAGGTACGACTCAAAAAATAGGAGGGCATTGCCATGAAAAAGAGTTCTATGTTTGAAAAATATCCCGATGTTGTTGAGGTGGATGACCTCCGCAAAATGCTGGGTGGAATCAGTCGACGACTGGCGTATCGCCTCTTGGCTGAACAGGAGATCAGATGCATCAAGGTAGGCAGAGCCTACAAGATCCCGAAGGTATGCGTAATCGAGTACCTGATGGGTGAGGATATGTGCCGCATCAATTTATCATGAGCCGAATTGACAGATCGTTTAGAAAACACGAGGTCGTTTGCCGAAAAGCGTAGAAAAGTCGAGTGGTATTTCTCCACTTGGAGTATAGCTATTCCCAACGCATTGTGGTATGTTTGGGATGTCAATGGCGGGCAATACGACTACCTGTTATAGAATAGGAGGACATTATGATAACAGGCTGCCTGCAGCAAAAAAACGGTTTTTACTATGCGGTTCTTTACCTGAAGGTCAATGGCCGCCGCAGATGCAAATGGGTACCCATGCGGCTTCCCGTCGAGGGAACCAGCGCACGCAAAGCCCAGAAAGCATTTGATGAGATCCGGCTCCAGTATGAGCGGGAGGAAGAAGAACGGCTGGATCGAGAGGCAAAAGCAAAGGAGCTTGCAGAGAACACGCATCCCGATGCCTTGCTCCCGTTTATCGAGTACATGGAAAAGTGGCTTCAATCGACCCGCAGCTCACTTGCAACGGCGACCTACCAAAGCTACTCTAACATGATCAAAGCAAGAATCCGGCCATACTTCGCGCCGCTGGGACTCCAGTTGCGGGAAGTGACCCCACAGCACATTGAGGACTTCTACCAGAGTATTCTGGCAGACGGCTGTACGACAAACACGGTCATTCATTATCACGCAATCATCCGAAAGGCACTTCAGACAGCGGTTAAGAAGGATATCCTGCTCAAGAATCCTGCCAACAAGGTAGACCGTCCCAAGAAGAATGTGTTCCACGGTAGCTTCTACAGCGAGGAAGAGATGCTTACCCTGTTCGACGCAGTGTCTGGTGACCCGCTGGAATTGTGCGTAAAAATTGCTGCCTACTATGGCTTGCGGCGGAGCGAAGTTCTCGGACTGCGGTGGAGCGCCATCGACATGGAACACAAGACGATCTCCATCAGTCACAAGGTCATCGAAGCAGAGGTGGATGGAAAGTTCGTCCCGATGGGCGAGGATGTCCTGAAAACCAAATCCAGCTTCCGAACACTACCTCTGATTCCAGCAGTAGGAATCATCCTGCTGGAGGAGAAAGAGAAGCAGGAGATGTACCGGAGACTCTTCAAAAAAAGTTACTGCCGGGACTACCTCGACTACATCTGCGTTGACCAGTGCGGAAAACTTCTACGCCCGAACTATGTAACGGAGCATTTCTCGTGGCTCATCGAGAAGTACGGGCTTCGCAAGGTTCGCTTCCATGATCTTCGTCACACCTGCGCCAGCCTGCTTCTCAGCAACGGTATCTCCATGAAGCAGATCCAAATCTGGCTGGGTCACAGTACTTTCTCCACCACGGCAGACATCTATGCACATCTCGACTACTCGGCACAGGAGGCTTCGGCAAACGCCATGAACGGTATGTTCAACCGCCCTGAAAAAGAGGAACAGCTGGCATAAATAAAAACCTGCAGTGGAATCACCACTGCAGGCTCTGGCGGAGATGGAGGGATTCGAACCCCCGGACGGTTTGACCCGTCAACTGATTTCGAGTCATTTCCCGCTTATGACTTTTGGTGGAAATTAAGCGAAGATGGAAGTACACAACGGAAGCCCAAAAGCTGCGGTATACTGCGGATTTTGGCTTCCGTTTTTCGCTTTTATTTGAACCCACCGGGTTTTCCGAGTTCTTCCCGTTTTTGCCCCGAATTATGACCGGAGGATAGAACAAGGATAGAACTGCACGCCAGATCGAGGAGTTTAACACCCATCCCTTTTTACGAAAACGCAAATCTCAATTTGATTTGTCATCCTAATTTTATTTGAACTCATTTCAAAAGTCAACATTATACGACGCACCAGTGAAGTACCTCACCTACCAATGACAGATGAACAAGAAAGTGAGTGCTGCACATGGATTTGACCAAGTATTACCCCGACATCATTGCCAAGTATCCCGCCTATGTAACCCAACGGGAACTATGCGAGATCTGCCGCATCTGTCCAAAGACCGCCTACAATTTGGAGCAACAAGGTGAGATTCCCTACACCATTGAGCAAAACCACCTGATCCGTAGCCACAAAATCAAGCTGACAGACATTCTTGCTTATCTCTACCGGCGTGAGTGCAGACAGGAAGCAGGCAGTCCCTATATCCGTGCTATGAGAACATTCTATGACGAACATCTCTCTCCCTACCCAGATCTGCTTTCTGTAAAGGATATTCAGCAGATTACAGGTTTCTCATCCTCGGCAATCGTGCGGTGGATCAGCACAGGGATTCTGAAGGCTTTCCAGCCTGGAAAGCAGTACACCCTGCCAAAGGATTTTATGCTGGACTTTCTGATAAGCCCATATTACCGCCGTATCCGCCGAAAGACCCCTGTCCAAAAGGAATTGATGGATACATTTGAGCGTCTGTGGCAGGAAAAAGGAGGCGAGTGATGTGGCACAGGTATCCAAGTATCGCTATTTGCTGAATCAGTACCCAGAAACAGTCCAAAAAGAGCAATTCCGCATCATCTGTCATATCAGCAAACGCACAGCTCGTTATCTGCTGCAATCCGGTCTGGTTCCCTGCGTACAGAGTGGGAAAAAGACCCGGAATTACACCATTAAGATGAAAGACATTGTTCGCTACCTTGAGCGCAGGGAAATCCACCCCGAAAAATACAAACTGCCCCCCGGCTCATATAGCGGGACATACGCAGTCAAGCCCCTGCTTCCCGAATCTGTGACAACGGAGGAACTGCGAAAATACTACATAGAGAGTTTCCGGGACATTCCCGACATAGTTTCCACGAGAGAGGCCGCGGAATTAACAGGCGCCACGGCATCTACGGTCGCAAAATGGATCAGAACGAAAAAGCTGAAAGCTCTTTCACATGGTCCGGCATTTATCATCCCGAAGGTCAATCTGATCGACTTTATGGCCAGTGACGCATATTTGAACAAACGCTTGAAATCACAAAAATTCCACGAAAATATAGGAGGTTTTCTATCATGGAAAGCGGGAAAATAATTGTTGTAGCCAACCAGAAAGGTGGAGTAGCCAAGACCAGCACGGTCCGAAATCTGTCCTATGCGCTGGCCGAGATGGGCAAAAAGGTCTTGGTAGTTGACTTTGACCCCCAGTATAACCTCACCACCAGCTTCGGTGTCCTGCCGACCCAGACGCCCTGTAATACCGGGACTCTCATCACCAATCTGCTTCTGGACGAATCTCTGCCGGATACCAACGAGTTCATCCAGAAAATCGGCTCTGTGGACTTGATCCCTTCCAGCCGCTCTCTCACCGTTGCGGAGGCAAATCTGCTGATGACGCCGGACAGCAATGACTACCTGGCTGCTCTGCTGAACCCTCTGCGGCTGTCCTACGATTACATTATCGTGGACACCAACTCCTCTCTCGGCTCGTTGACCATCAACGCTTTAACGGCCGCCGACGAGGTAATCATCCCGATTGACCCGGAACTGTTCGCTCTGACCGGTTTGCAGGCGTTGGTGGACACCATCAAGAAAATCAAGCGGAAATTAAATCCCAGCATTGAGATCGGCGGTATCCTGTTCACCAAGTGCAACAAGCGGACGAACCTGTATCGCCGTACATACGGTCAGGTCACAAAGGCGTTTCAATCGCTCCCCATCTTTAACTGTCAGATTCCCTACACGGTCAAGGTGGGGGACGCAAACAGCTACGGAATGAGCGTCATGGAACTGGAGCAGGCAAACCCTGCCTCTCTTGCCTATCTGGAACTTGCAAAGGAGGTGCTGGCAAATGCCTAAAATCAATCCGCGCATCAAGTCCATTGACGATCTTCTGGGCCTGGATGCCACAGAAGAAAGCACTGTTGAGCCCACCCCTTCCGTATCCTTGCCGACCAAGAACACCATCATCACCCTTCCCCCGCAGGCCATTCGTGCTTTCCGAGGCCATCCGTTCCGGCTGTATGAGGGCGACCGGCTCAATGATCTGGTAGAAAGCATTTCGGAACATGGGGTCCTGACTCCCGCCATCATCCGCAAGATTGAACGGGATGAAGATGGCTTTGAGTATGAAATGCTGGCCGGTCATAACCGGCAGAACGCCGCAGCCATTGCAAACCGTGAACTTCCCTGTATCGTCAAGGAAAATCTTTCCGATGAAGATGCCTGGATTTATGTGATCGAAACCAATGTCCTGCAACGCTCCTTTTCCGAAATGCTGCCCTCTGAAAAAGCGGCGGTGCTGGCTCTGCGCTACTCCAAGATGATCTGTCAGGGGCGCCGGAACGATATTGTCGAGGAGTTGAAACGGCTTGAAAACCCTGATGAAATCAGGGAAAACGGGACTTGTGGAAGTGACTTCCACAAGTCGAAAAGCAGAGAGGCTTTGGGTGCGGAATATAACCTTACAGGTCGTTCTGTTGCGACTTATCTCCGCATCAACGAACTGTCGGAAGCCCTAAAAATCAGGATTGACAATGGAGAGTTTGCGATTGCAGTAGCCGTGCAGCTCTCTTATCTGACCGAACAGGAACAGCAGATGGTTGACGATGTACTTTCGGGAAATGAGTACAAGGTCAATGAGGGAAAGGCTGTCCTGCTGCGGGAATATACCGGAAAGCTGACCCCGGAGCGTACCGAACAGATTTTGTCCGGCGAGTTTAACCGGAAACCCAAAAAATCCACGGCTACGGCGTTCAAGGTCAAACCGGCGATTTACAAGAAATACTTTACCGCCAGCATCAGCCAGAAAGAGTTCGACAGCATTGTGGACGAGGCGCTTGCCCTCTACTTTGCTCAGAAAGGACAGGAGTCCGAGCAAGAGGCCGGATAACCGACCATAATCACCAATACAGGAAGGAGGTCAGATACCGTTGAGAAATGATGAACGCCTGCGGACGATATATGAAGTCATGGCTCCTTATATTGTCCGAAATGAACACAACTGGCGGGATTATCTGGCATTTGCATCGCAGTTCCATAAGCACAGTTTTGACAACATACTTCTTGTGTACGCACAGGACGAGGATGTTTCGATTCTGGCAACACGAAAGCAATGGGCAGCCATAGGCAGAAATTTGATTCCCCGTGCAAAGGGCGTTGCCGTTTGCGTCTATCGGAATGCCAAACTCACTCTTGACTATCTCTTTGATGTAAGCCAAACTACTGGCAAAGAGATTCATCCTACGGACTGGCAGCTTTCCGATGAAATGAAAAAGGCCCTGACCGAGCGCCTGTCGTATGCCCACGGTTTCCCCAAGCAGGATTTTCCCCAAGCGCTGTATGCGATGGCAAGCGAATCTGTCGCAGAGAATTACAACCACTATTTGCAGGAACTCAAGCAGGAAACCAAAGGCCATTTGTTCACCGAGATCCCGGCCGGTGGTTTTGAAGCCCAATACATCCAGCTTTTGACCGACAGCATTTCTTATTTCATAGGCAAAAAGTGTCACCTGCCGGATGAAGAAATCCAGTTGAGTGACGGTATGGCGACGGTCAGCCATTTTAATACACTCCCGCTGGTTGCACATCTGGGTACGGCAGTAACCGCCCTTTCCAAAGGTATCCTGTTAGAAGTAGAACGGAACATCAAGATTATCAATCGTGAAAGGATGGCACAACATGAGCAAACCGAATATCAATCTGAAATACAGCGAGCAGGACGGGATGATGCTTCCCGATCTGCAAATCTCCAACAGCAGCGAAGCAGATCAACCTCTGGGCAGGTACGGCCGGATGGCTCTGGAATACCTCAGAGAGAATCACCCGGAGCGATTTACGACTTTGAAAATGGATGGCAGTCTGATGGAGATCATGCACCGGGTACAGGACGAGGCGACCGGGAAGATCGAAGCCCTGACGCAGCAAATGCTCCAGCAGGAGCCGCTTCCGCAGACCGAGGACATCATGGTGCGGACGCGACACCTGAACAGTCTGAAACTGATGGCGGAGGAAACCGTACTCCAGAGCGTAGTCCTGATTCCCCGCTGACCGAGGAACAGCCAAATACAGAAGTGGCGCCAAGCGCCGCACCTGTGGGAGAGCCGTCTGAAATGGACGGCTCTTTTTCTGTTCCTGAGGTACAACCTACACGTCATTTTACCGATACAGAAGTCCGGCGCAATTATGAGTACATCCTGACCAGCACCAATCTATACCCCCCAGAGCTGCACAGCGCGGTTCGCAGCGTATTGTCAGAACCGCCGCTCAACCCTGACTGGTCAGACAAAGGGCGGCAGATTGCGGCTCTATTTACTCCCTATGGCGACCGTGAATATCAGGGCGATCTTCTCTATCGTACCCGGTTGCATGGTGAAGATGGCATTTCATTTTTCTTTGATGAAGGCTATACCTACATTCCCTGGAACGGGCTGGCGTTTTTACTGGATGCCATGATCGAGGATGGCGACTATCCCAATCCTGTTGTAGAGGAGCAGCCTGACCCCATCGGGGATAATAACATCCCTGATGAAGTTGATGAAATGGGCGGTCCTCACCGGCAAATGACCATTGGAGAAGCGGATTTTGATTATGTTCTGGATGCTGTTGCCTATGAAGCCGGAGAAACCGTAGTGGAACCGGTCAAGCCGCAGGCGATTGTTCAAATGGAAAACGACACGCCAGCAGCCGGTGACGAGCCTGCATCCGTTCCTGACGAAAATCCCCCTGTTGTTGTGGAGGCCCCCGAAACGGCTCGCCCCACAGATACAGCGGAGCAGCCTACACCGCCGCCCGTCAAAGGAAACACGACGGCGCACAAGAATTTCCGCCGCTTTCAAGAGTTGTTCCCGGAGATTGTGTCCGGTCAATATGAGTATCTGCGGCTGGAGGCCGGAGAAGCCTACTATCCTCTGGTCATTCACCATAAATACGGTTCCCATTACTGCATGGAGCATTACTATATGCAGAACGGCGACCGGATGTATGACCCTTATATGGACTTCCAAATCGACAAAGAGGCTGGGACACTTCGGGCTTTCAGTTATGAGAACAGCGGCATTGGTGTATATAACGAGGCTGATCCCGACGACCCCGCATACGAGAAAGCAATCAACGGGTTCAACAGTTTCTTTGCCACCTGGCTGAACAATATTCGCAGCCAAGGCTATGAGCCGGTGCGGGCCTCTATGATGGTCAACGATGAAGAAGTCGATGTGGATTTGCGCCCGGCTGCCGAAGCTGTTCCGGTCGTGGAAGAAGAACAGCCTGAGCAGCTCTCCCTTCTGTCCTTGGAAAAGAGTACGGAAGATCTGCTTGTTGAGCGTGTCATGCAAAGAGGCCCACTTACCGCAGGAAAAAAAGAACAAATCTACGAGTTTGCTCAGACCCACCCCACCGGATCAGAATTTACTACTTTCCTAAAAAAGCTATATGGATATGAAGGGTTCTCCGGCGATGAAATGGGCGTGAAATACGCCATGTTCAATAGTGAAGGTGTCACTATCGAATGGCAGGATGAGCAGGGCGAAACACAGGAAACAAAGCTGTCCTGGACGCGGGCTGCCGGTGTCGTGCAACGCCTGGTGGATGAAGGCCGCTATCTGGAAGCCCCTGTTGCCAGTCTGCCGGAGCCGGAAACCGATGAGCCGCTTGAGGGAGAAACAGAACCGTATGATTACAGTTTTGAATATGGCCTTTTAGGGCGCCTTAAAGCGGACTGCGAGTATTTTCTAAGTGAAGGCCATCAGCACGAAAAGCATTTGTGGGCGGGTAGCATCCATGCACAGATAGCTAAAATGCGAGAACTGTATGATCTGCTCCCGGAAAAGCCGGAAGGGATAACCAAAGAAATAATTGACGATTATGAAACCCGTATGGCTCCCTGGGAACACGATGAAGCAGAGGAAACACAGATTTTAGACGAAGCCCTGGACGCCCATCATGGGCAGATTGATATGCTGATGCAGGCGGTCCGAGGTGAGCTGACGGTTGGAACCATCCGGTACAGCATTTTTGAGGGGCGGCCCCATATCAGCATGATTGAAGTCCTGGAGGACTACCGCCGTCAAGGTATCGCAACCCAGATGCTCCGCTATCTGCAAGGGCAATATCCCAATGAGGAAATTGTATGGGGGTATTTAACCGAGGATGGTTCGGCCCTGTACCAAGCTGTGGTGGATGAGCAGCCCAATCCCGACTATCTCCGGGTACAAAATGACCTTGAAGATATTACGCGGGAATTTGACGCTTATGTACGACGCCTGGACGGTGGGGCTATTCTCTCCCCCCAAGAAGCTGCCGACATGGACGATCTGGAGGACACGCAATACCGGCTGGAAAAAGAGCTGGAAGAACTGCGCCCCATTCGCGCCTTTGTACGAATGGGCGATGGTACAGCAGCAGAGGCGCCCGCTGTTATGGGTGAAGCCACTCGCACTGATCTGGCGCCCCTTCGTGAGCCGCCTGCGGCGCCGCAGGTCGCCGCACACAACTTCCGTTTTTCCGAGGACTATGACCTGTATCCAAGTGGGGCAAAGACCAAATATAAAAACAATGTCATGGCGATCAAGCTGCTCAAGCAGATTGAGCTGGAAAAGCGGACAGCGACACCAGAAGAACAAATCATCCTTGCCCGTTATGTCGGATGGGGTGGGCTTGCCAACGCTTTCTCCAGTACGGCCTCTGGTTGGGAGAACGAATATCAGGAGTTGAAGTCCCTGCTGACTGATGTGGAATACAAGGCGGCCATGAACTCCACCATCACAGCCTACTACACCGAGCCTGACCTGATCCGGCACATTTACCGCGCTCTGGAACGGTTTGGCTTTGAAGGTGGTCCCGACAGAAAAATCCTGGACCCCGGTATGGGAACCGGCAACTTCTATTCTGTGCTGCCGGAGCAATTTCAAGGGAGCAAGTTGTTTGGCGTAGAGTTGGATTCCATTACCGGCAGAATCGCAAAGCAGCTCTACCCTGATGCGGATATTTCCATCATGGGATATGAAGCCACCAAATTTGAGGACAACAGTTTTGATGTGATTCTGGGCAATATCCCGTTCAACTCCGTGAAAATCTATGACCGGCGCTACAATGACCTGAACCCGTACATCCATGACTATTTCTTCATCAAGTCCCTGGACCTTGCGAAACCGGGCGGCATCATTGCCTTTATCACCAGCAAAGGAATTATGGATCGCAAGGACGAGAGCCTTCGGGAATATATCGCGCGGCGGGCAGAGTTCATCGGTGCCATTCGCCTACCCAACACAGCGTTCAAGGCTTTGGCGGGAACCGATGTGACTGCGGATGTCGTTTTCTTGAAAAAGAGAGAGCGTCCCATAGAACTTGATCGCATGAATCTTCCGTCTTGGATTGAAACTGACCTGGATCGCAGCAAATGGATCGCCTATAACCGCTATTTCAAGGACAATCCCGAAATGCTCATGGGCGAGATGGTGAGCAGCCGGAATATGTACGGCAACGAAGATGGGACAGCCTGTGTTGCCCCGGAAGATTTTGACCTGAACCAGCATCTTGCCCAAGCGGTTGATTCCCTATATGCCCGTTTCACCGCAGAGCCGGATGAAGAAATCGAGGCGGACGAACCGGAAGAAAGCAATGCAGAGTATGAGGACGCCCCGGCCGGAACCAAAAACTTCACCTATGTTGTGCGGAACGGCGAGATCTTCTTCTGTGAAAAAGATAAGCTGATCCCGCAGCCTTACACCGGCATGAAGGCCGAAAGAATCAAGGGGCTGTGTGAGATTCGTACTGCGCTGCTGGAGGTTATCAACATCCAGTCCCATGAGTATGACCCGCTTGATCTTCAGAAAGCGCAGGACACACTCAATCAGGTATATGACCGCTTCGTTGCAAAATATGGAGCCATCAATACCAAAGGAAACATCCTCGCTTTTTCTGATGATGACCAATTCCCCCTGCTGCGCTCTATCGAGGACGAACGGAAAGACAAGACTGGCTGGGATAAATCAGCAATCTTCACCAAAGCCACCATCCGTCCCTTCCGTCAGGTCAATCATGCAGATACCGCAGAGGACGCCCTTCAAATCTGCCTGAATCACAAGCTGCGGGTGGATCTGCCCTATATGTCCTTCCTGACGGGAAAAGAACCGGAAGAATTGGTGCGTGAACTGGATACTCGCATCTATCTCAATCCCCAAAAATACTACGGCAACCCGCTGGAGGGATGGGAACTCGCAGAAGAATATCTCAGTGGTCATGTGAGGGATAAGCTGCTCTATGCACGTCAGAAGGCGGCGGAAGAACCGGAACTCTTTGCCCGGAATGTCGAGGCTCTGGAGGAAGTACAGCCGGAGCCGCTGACTCCTGCCGACATCGAAGTGAATATGGGCGCCATCTGGGTTCCCATTGAGTATTATCGCCAATTCATGTATGAAACCTTCCAGACCAGCGGATATGAAAAGGTCATCGAGGGCGGCGACAACCGGCACCGCATTGACATTGAGTATTTCTCCTATACCACGACCTGGCGTGTCACCAATAAAAGCGCAGAACCGGATTCCGTAATGGTCAACCAGACTTTTGGAACCAAGCGGAAAAATGCTTATGAGATTTTTGAGGATTGCCTTAATATGCAGTCCACGACTGTCCGTGACCGGCAGGAATACATCAATGAAAGGGGCAACAAGTCGGTTAAATATGTAATCAACGCACAGGAAACCATGATTGCCCGTGCCAAACAGCAACAGATTCAGGAGGCGTTTGCGTCTTGGGTTTGGAAAGAACCGGAGCGCCGGGATACGCTTCTGCGAATCTACAATGACACTTTTAACACGGTTCGTCCCCGTGAGTTTGACGGGAGCCATCTGGTATTCCCCGGCATGAACACGGAGATGAAGCTGCGGAAGCATCAACTTGATTTTGCTGCCCGTGTCATCTATACCGGGACGGGGCTTGCTGCACATGAGGTAGGCGCCGGAAAGACCGCTGCTTTAATTGCCGCCGGGATGTACCTCAAGAACCTGGGAGCGATCCACAAGGCAGTGTTTGTAGTTCCCAATCCCCTGGTAGGCCAGTGGGCAACAGAGTTCTACCGCTTTTTCCCCAACGCAAACCTTTTGGTATCCACCGCAGAGGATTTTACCCCTAAAAACCGCAACCGCTACATTTCCAAAATCGCCACCGGAGAATATGACGCGGTGATTCTGGCGCACAGTCAATTTGAGAAAATCCCAATCTCCACAGAGCGGCAGATCGCTATGCTGGAACGGCAGATCAACGATATTGAAAATGCAATCCATGAGATCAAGAGCGAAAACGGCGAGAATTGGTCTGTCAAGCAGATGGTCATTTTCCGCAAAAATCTGGATGAGCGGCTGAAAAAGCTGTCTGCCGAGGAAAAGAAAGACGATCTGCTGACCTTTGAGCAGCTCGGTGTAGATATGATGATGGTGGACGAGGCGCACTTTTTCAAAAACTGCTTTGTCTTTACAAAGCTGCGAAATGTGGCTGGTATTACAACCTCAAGCAGTCAACGCGCCTTTGATATGCTGCTCAAATGTCAGTATTTGCAGGAAACAAATCAGGGGCGCGGCGTAGTATTTGCGACTGGAACGCCAATCAGTAACTCGATTTCCGAACTGTTCGTCATGCAGCGGTATTTGCAGCCGCAGGAGTTGGAACGCTTTGGCTGGTCCTACTTCGACACCTGGATCGCTCATTTTGCCAAACGAACCTCTGTGCTGGAATTGAAGCCGGAGGGCGGCGGCTATCGGATGCGTGATCGCTTCGTCCGCTTCTACAATCTCCCTGAACTGATGGCGGTCTTTCGTGAGGTCGCTGACATCAAAACAGCGGATATGTTGGATATTCCCGGACTCCCGACTGTTCGCACTGGTAAAGCGGAGATTGTTTCGGTGGAAGCGACCCCCGCACAGCAGGCAATTATGGCCGATTTTATCATGCGGGCAGAAGCAATCCGAACCGGCCGAGTGAAGCCGGAAGAAGATAATATGCTGAAGCTGACCGGTGAGGCTCGCCTGATGGCGATTGACCCGCGCCTGATTCGACCGGATGCGGATGGTACAGGAAGCAAGTTGAGTGTCTGCATTGAGGATGTTTATCAGGTTTGGAAGGACACCGCCGCCTCTGCTTCCACGCAGCTTGTCTTTTGTGATGTTGGCACTCCCAAAGCCGGGAAATTCAATGTATATGATGAAATAAGAAATGTGCTGCTGGCAAAGGGTGTGCCGGAATCGGAGATAGCCTTTGTTCACGACGCCACTTCTGAAGCACAGCGGCAGGAGCTGTTTGAGCGTACCCGTCAAGGAAAAGTCCGTATCCTGATCGGCAGCACCAGCAAGCTGGGAACCGGCGTGAATGTTCAGAATAAGGTAATCTCCATTGACCATCTGGACTGTCCGTGGAAACCCTCTGACATTACACAGCGAAATGGGCGTGGGGTACGGCAGGGCAACGAAAACCCGGAAATTATGATAAAGCAATTCGTGGCCAAAGGGACATTTGATGCGTATCTCTGGCAGATTCAGGAGCAGAAATTGCGGTATATCACGCAGATTCTTACCGGGAAACACATCGCCCGCTCTTGTGAGGATGTGGATGAAACCGTTCTGTCTGCCGCCCAGTTCAAGGCGGCGGCTACCGATAATCCGATGGTTGCACAGAAGATGGAACTGGAAAACCGGGTCACGGAATTGAAAATCCTGCGGGGTGCGTGGAGTAACGAGCAGCTTTCTTTGGAGCGCAAAATCAGCACTATTTATCCTGGGCAGATAAAGCGGTATGAAAAGGAAATCGACCAGATCGGTGAGGATATTAAACTGCTGAACCAATCGGCCGGCAGCGACTTTTCGATTGTCCTGGATGGCAAACGCTATACAGAACGGTCAGAGGCCGGAGAAGCCTTCGGGCTGCTCTATCGCATGATAAAAGAAGGCGCAAAGGACGATTCGGAAGAATTTGAGATTGGTGCTTATCGCAGTTTCCCGTTGTATCTGTCGGTTGGGTATGTTTCACGATTGGTTTTGAGATATAACCACCACTACACAACGGAGGTTGGAACTTCCGCTTTAGGTGCTATCACCCGCATTGAACACCTTGCCGAACGGATTCCCGGCTATCTTAAAGAGGCCCAGCGTGAGTTAGAGGAAGTGCAAAAACAACTGGCGGTTGCCCAACAACAGGTTGGACAGCCGTTTATTTATGAGGATGAGTTGTCGGAAAAGGTTGCCCAACTCACAGAAATCAATACCAAGTTGGAGTTTGAGTCATTACAGGAAAGCGAGGTGATTTTGGATGAAAACGGACAACGATCTGATGGCGAGGAAGATTGGGATTCTGAAAGAGTTCCTTCCTGCGCTTCTGCCGAAGTATAAGATCATGCTGCTGGAGGCATTCAGCCCCCATGATCTTCTCACGGCGTATATCAAAAACACACTGTCGGGCTACCCCCGTCTGGAAGATCAGAACCTGGACGACCTGACGGTGGAACTGCTGTACCCCACTGACGAGGCGGCGGAACACTGTATCAAAGAGTTCCTTGCTCTGCGCCTGGACGATGACAACGAGCATGAGCTGGAGCAGTGATGTGAGGTGGTGATATATGGGCGAGAAACATTCGGCTGTCGGCTATCTCTTTCGAGAAGGTGCTTTTTTGCCAGCCCAAGAAACAAAGCCGGTCCGCAATGAGTTTGGCCTGGACCTGTTTCAGCATAGAGGCTCCGTTTATGAAGGAAAAACCGGACTGCAATTCTGTTCTCTCCAGCAGGCGGAGGACTTGGCCGGTTTCGTTGAGAAGCATGGCGGTATTGAAAAAGTCCAAAAGCTGATTGCAGACAGTTTGGAGCGCACCGGTCTTTCTCCCCGCTATACCCGACCGGATGAAAAGAAAAAGGACATCTTTCCGCCAAAGGAAAAAGACGAGAACCGGGTTTTTGCCAAAGACCTGATGGGCAACAAGCACTACTACTACCGCTTCTACAACGAAAATGGCATTGAACTCTACACAATGGAGAAGAAACGGGAATTCTTCCAAACGGTTTATATTCCATGTGACGGGTTTATGGTGGGCATTGACCAGCGGCACCGACTTGAAGAAGTTCTGAAATGGCTGCCCACGCTGGAGCATGGCATCCGGGGTGAGATCGAGAGGGTTTTCAATCAGAGTATGGAAGCCCCGGACCGGTGGGCTGATCTGGGATTTGCAAATCTGCTTGGACGGTATGAAGAAGCAAAAGCCCACAATGCCCCCATTGCTGCGGAACGGCAGCGGCAAGCTGATGAAAGGCGGGCGCAGCAAGAAGTCCGTGAACAACAGTTGGCACAAGAACGACAGGCCCGTTACGATTCCGCCATTCGTGAGGCCGAAGGAGATATTATGGCGGGAAAGGAGGTGATAAACCGGGAGATCAACGGTAAATCTCTCATTATGCAGCTCTTTCGGGAGCATGAAATTCCTGTTCCTCTCAAAACACAGGGCTGGATCATCAATTCGCTTCACAGCATCCGGTATAAACCCCAAAACGGAGAATGGCACTATCGTTACTTCAAAGGCAGTCGGGACAGCACCAAAATGTTTGACCTGCTTTCCAAACTGTCCGCTGCGATTCAGACCCGACAGCAGTTTGAAGAACACGGGGCATCCCCGCCGGACACCCCTGTGCTGGACTGTGAGGAAGAACAGGAGATGGAACTGTAAATCTGGTTTTTGAAAGGAGCCAATATGAAGAAAGCAATTTTGAGCGTATCCGCTGCCGCCGCCATGATTGGCGGCCTTTTCTATTTTGGCTGGTATCGCAACCGCCACGGCGCCAACTAAGCAAATCGACCTGTCTGGAAGGAGGTGAAGCGATATGCCAATGACAGCGACAATGGCGCCCTACACCCTTTTCATCCTGGATGATGATACCCCTATGAACCCTCGTGAGGATCACGACTGCCTGGGGAAAATGGTCTGCTGGCATAGCAGATACAGCCTGGGCGAGAAACACGATTATGATGAGCCGAGCGATTTCCTGCGAAGCCTGCTGTTCTCTGAATACTCCAGCGGCCACGACCGTAACAATCCGGTTTTCGCGTTCCTCAAATCCGGCAAGGCAAAGGATGCCCGCCTGGAATACAACCGCTCCACACGGGAGTGGGAATTGCGTGAGAATCAGCACTGGAGTTCAGACAGCGATTGGTATGTGTCCTCCAGCTATGCCGCCTCGTTGAAAGATGAAGTCCCGGACTGGTTTTTGGATGATTGCCTTTCTGCCCTCTCCACCGGCGAACTGTTTTCGCTGGTAGAACAAATGGATGGCATGGTGATTCTTCCTCTTTACCTGTACGATCACAGCGGAATCACCATGAACACCTGCGGCTTTTCTTGCCCGTGGGATTCCGGTCAGGTTGGCTGGATCTACGCGGATAAAGCGATGATCGAGCAGGAACACGGGAAAATCACTCCTGAAATATTGGAGAAGGTTCGTCAAACGCTGGAAGCCGAAGTCAAGGAGTACGACTACTACCTGACCAACCAGTGCTATGGATTCCAGCTTTTCAAGGAAGATGTGGAGGTGGATAGCTGCTGGGGATTCCTGGGGGAAATCCGGGATGTTCAGGATGCTGTAAAGGAGTATCTGCCGGAGGACTGCAACCCGGCAATCGTTGAATCGCTCCAATTTCAGTATGAGGAACCGGACATCGACGAGTATTTGGAGCGATTGCAGGAAGAAACGGAGGGATTAGACTGTGAGCCTGGATAACGCGGCAAATGTTTTCATTCTGTATGGTTGCTCCTTGAGTAAGGAGCGAAGTTCCATGCGAATCGTGGCCGCCACTACGGATGAAGAAATGCTGCATACCATCATCGGCGCCCAAATCCTCGGCGGCACAATGGACTACCGGGGCTTCAGCAACATGAAGGGCTTTGAGCAGTTCCGGGCGGCCTGCCGTTCCGGTGATGTTCAGTATAGCAATCTGGACTATGGCTTTGTGGAACAGGCGGAAAATCTGATGCTCCCGGACTGTGCAAAGGAGCCGCAGTTTGAGAAAGCATATCGGCTGTTGAACCTGTCCGACCATGAGTTCAATGCCATCCGCAACGGTTCTCTGGAGAGCCTGGGCGAAGATCGCACCCGTTTGATTCTGGATAAGGCGCTGTCATGGGCGGCACAGAACTATGCCGGATGGGACTTATACCGCCATTTGAGAGATGAACTCGGCATGAGCAACGAGGAAATCGGAAAAGCCGGATTTGACCTGGATGAGTTCTATGAGGACGAAGCGGCGGACTCTGCGGAGTATGAAGTGGAGGCTGACTATGGCGAAGAACTTTAATCCTGCTGCTCTGCCGGAACATTGCTATGCGGTTCTTCCCAGCTCCGGGCAGCTCATAGAGGTCAGGCGCGGCGAAAAGGGTTACTATCCCTGCGCCTATTCCACCGGCGACCGTGAGTATAACAAGATTCTGGCAAATCAGTTCAATACCCATGAGGGCATTTCAAAGGCACAGGCAGCGGCTATGCTGGCCGGGTCCATGTTTGGCTGGAATGTTCCTGCCGCCGATCCCGCCTGTTATGATACAGAGGGCATCCCGATCCAACCGGGAGAAAAGAAAGCGCCCACCAGATCGCCGGAGTATCAGTACGAGCAGGCAAAGCTCATTCGGCAGCACTACCAGCCCGGATCAAAGGTTGTGCTGGATGAGAATATGGAAGATCCCTACTGTGAAATGCCTGCGGGACTGACCGGCATCGTGGATTCCGTTGACGATCTGGGACAAATTCATTGCCATTGGGAAAATGGTTCTTCGCTGGCGCTTATTCCGGGCGTTGACCATTTCCATCAGGATATGACACAGGAGCCTGTGATTGAGAGCAGCGAAGAACAGGAGCCTGATCTGGAACTGTGAGGTGATGTGATATGAGAAGAAGCGCCGCTGCGTATCAGAAATTTACCGAGGATGAGATTCGACAGGCAAACAGCGTGGATATTCTGTCCCTGGCCCGTGGCTATGGATATGAGCCGGAAAAAGCTGGCCGCAAAGCTGTCCACATGAAGCACAGCGGCGGGCTTTACATCTTCCCCGAAAACAACCGCTTTTTCCAATGGACGGGCCCCGATGATGGTGTCAAAGGCGGCGCCATTGATTTTGTCATGCGGGAGGAAAAACTGTCTTTCCCCGAAGCGGTGGGCAAGCTGATCGGCAAGGAGTTCTCTCCATCCGTAAAGCAGGTGGTTCCCTATGAGAAAAAAGAACGGGAGCCGCTGGTGCTGCCCGAAAAGGCAGACAACATGAAGCGGGCCTATTGGTATCTGGTTTCTGTCCGAGGTATCAGCCCTAAAATCGTAAGCCACTTTATGAATCGGAAGATGATTTATCAGGAAAAGAAGTATGGCAACTGCGTGTTTGTAGGCTACGATGCGGAAGGAACCGCCCGGTACTGCTCCATGCGGGCGGCCAGAGATAACAGCTCCTTCAAAATGGATGCGACCGGCTCTGATAAAAGCTACCCCTTCTTCCACGAGGGCAAAACCGATCTGCTGATTGTCACCGAGGCGCCCATCGACCTGATGAGCCATGCTTCTATTGCCGCTGACTTTTATGGGCGTGACTGGATGCAAGATCACCGTATCTCTACCGGTTGCCTTTGGAATGGAGCCATTGACCGTTATCTGGAAGGCCATCCGCAGATCAAGCGACTGGTGTTTGCAGTGGACAATGACTATCTGGCCCGTGACAAGAATGGGCAACTGCGAAATTGGGGGCAGCTTACAGCGGCAAAATGGATGAAGGCATACACCGAAAAGGGATATGCCTGCGCGGTTCATGTGCCGCATTTGAATGACTTTAATACCGACCTGGTGGAAATGCGGAAGGGGCGTTCTGTGGAGGATTTAGACCGTCAGCGTATGGCAGAGCTGGAAACCGCATTTGAACAGAGCGCCGAGGAAGAACCGGAACAAGGTATGGAGGTGTAAAATTGGCAAAAATCAAAACCTTTGAATTGGATCGCTGGAGTGAGCCGGATGAAAAGCGGCGTGTCCGGCACATCGGCATGGCCGACGCAAAAGAAACCTTTGACAGACTGCAAACGCACCTGGAACTGAAAGGTCTGCTCCCGGATGAGTATTTCCTGTTCTCCGATGAACTGACGGGCGAGCTGCCTGAATTTGACCAGGCGCTCTGTATTCCCAATTTTGGTGCCAGTGAAGGCATCTATCTGGACATTTCTCTGGCCTGCCGCGATAAGGACGGCAAACGCTGCTTTCAAAACTTTGCCACCGGCAAGACATTGGGAGAAACTGCGGACGACTATTACAGGATGTTCCGCATCGCTGCTGAATGTTCCCTGATGCTCAATGGCCGTGGAAATACCTATGAACAGAAAAAAGTGGACATCGTTCTGACCGAGCAAGAAGCAGAGGCCGTGGGAACTGTGGTGGATATGGAACTCTGCGGCCACCATCCGCCGGAGGCCGAGGCCATTTTGAACTCTGCGCTGGAGAAGATCGACCGGATCGCCTTTGCAAAAGTCCAGACTATCACCTGTCATGGGAAAGACGATTACTCTTTCTGGTCTGCGGAGATTCCCAAAGATATGCTGCACTCCATCCTGCACGAAGCCTGCGAACGGGTTGGAACCCTGGATGAACTGATGGGCGCAATGAACCCGAAGGACGGGTATGAAATGCGGCTGTTCATTCAGACACCGGGACGGCAGTTTGCGTTCTACCGTATCCCTGAACGGCTCTCCAATCTGGAGGACTACGCCAATGAGGGCTGCTCCGTCCGAGGAACAAAGGACGAAATCATGGCGGAGATTTTTACCGAGTGGGCGCCCGCCCAAGAAGATCTGGAAGATGACTTTGAGCTGTGACAGCCCGCACTTTTCTTTTCATCTGTACCTGCCCGCCCCCCTGCGGGGGCGCCCCGCAACCGGAATCCGCAGGCCACGCCCTGCGGTTCTCGGTTAAGGCAGGAATAGCCGTCATACCTGACGGCGGGCTGACAGCTTGAAAGCAGTGCTTTCAACAGGTTTTTGAGGATTCCAAAGGGTATGATTTTATGATTCTGGTGTGATTTTTGTCATACTTCCAACCGAAAGTCATATTCTCTCCGTTCTTTTCGATTCTTGCCGGTTCTTGTCATTTCTAACCATTTGTGTTGACAAGAATGGTTAGAAGCGTTAGAATGTGAGTAGAATGATTTCAAGGAGATGATAATATGACTTTTCAGGAAAGTGAAACCCTTGAATTGAAAGAAATTGTTGTGGAGGATATAAAGAAGGAAATCATAGCCTTTGCGAACAGTGCGGGCGGAACGCTGTATGTGGGAGTTGCTGATAATGGTAGAGTTGTGGGCGTTGATAATCCTGATACAGTAACACAGCAGATTTCCAACATGGTGCGTGACAGCATCAAGCCGGATGTCACAATGTTTATCCGCTATGACACAAAGGTTGTGGATGGGAAACAAATTGTCGCCGTTGAGATTCAGCGCGGCACCGAGCGGCCGTACTATCTGGCGAAAAAGGGACTGCGGCCGGAGGGCGTATATGTGCGGCAAGGGACTTCATCTGTCCCTGCAACGACCACGGCAATCCGCCGGATGATAAAAGATACAGATGGTGACAGTTTTGAAGCCATGCGTTCTCTGGAACAGAATTTGACCTTTCGGGCGACAACAAAGGAGTTTGAAGCGCGGAACATTGCATTTGAGGCGCCCCAGATGAAAACTCTTGGGGTTCTCAACACAGATGGCATCTATACCAATTTAGGACTGCTCTTATCGGAGCAATGTACCCATACCGTGAAAGCGGCTGTGTTTGAAGGAACCGACCAAAGTATCTTCCGGGATCGTCAAGAGTTTACTGGTTCTCTCCTTCAGCAGATGAACGAGGGCTACGAGTATATCGACCGTCGAAATCAGGTGCGCTCCACCTTTGATAAGCTGCGAAGGATTGACACACGGGATTATCCAGAAGTTGCAATTCGTGAAGCTCTGCTCAATTCTCTGGTACATCGGGACTATTCTTTCAGTGCAAGTACACTTATCAGTGTGTATGATGACCGAATCGAGTTTACTTCGATTGGCGGCCTGCCTGCGGGGGTTTCGCTGAACGATATTATGATTGGGCTGTCAGTCTGCCGTAATCCCAAATTGGCGAATGTGTTCTACCGTCTGGAACTGATTGAAGCGTATGGGACCGGCATGAAAAAAATCATGGGTGCTTATGAAAACAGCGATAAAAAGCCAGTCATTGAAGCAACAGACAATGCGTTTAAGATTGTATTGCCCAATTTGAACGAGGGCAACAGTTCTTCGACCATGGCAGGTGCGGACAACGAAGCCGAGCAACTGGTGTTGGAGTTCATTCAGAAAAATGGTTCTATCACCCGTAAAGAAGCGGAGGCCGCTGTGGATATGAAGCAAACTGCCGCTGGCCGTCTGTTGAGCAAGATGATCCAAAAGAATCTGATTGTGCAGACAGGTCAAGGAAAAAACACCAAGTATAAATTGCCGTAATCAACGAGAAGGGCGCCGGATCATCCGGCGCCTTTTCTGTTTGAAAGGAGGATTGATTTGAAAGAATCGCCCTTTAAAACAGAGCGCAAGACGCTCCATCTGCCGGAAGATACAGTTCGGGCGCTCAATAAACTGGCAGCCAAGAATGGGACGGACTTTTCCAAAGAAGTGCGCAGGGCGATTGACGAATATCTGGATTTGGAAACCACCGCCGAAAATATTGACATGATAAACGGGGTCATCCGGCAGGAACTCAGCGGGCAGCTCAAAGCCCTGGGAAACCGGTTGGCCGGACTGATAAATCGCCTGACGATCATATCGGCTGCGGGCTATTATGCCAACATTGCCATTATCGCAGACCTTATTGACCAAGATCGCTATTCGTCTTTTGAAAAAATAGAGTCGGCGGCCCGAAAGCGAGCATTGGCATTTGCCAATCAAAAAAACGCGGATGCGCTGCGTACTTTCATGGATGACGAGGAAATGCAGAAAGCCATCCATGCCGTACAAGGAGGGTCCCGTGTCGGTTCTGATTTATAAGCAGCGCCACCGGCACCCCAACTATAAGAAAACTCCAAAAGGCAACTATGCACATATCGGTTACATTGCAACTCGTCCCGGTGCCGTGAAGAATGAGGGGATGCGCCACGGACTGTTTGGCAAGCTGGAGCCGGGGGCGGTCAAAGAGTTTGACACTTGGCAGGAAGCCGCCCGCCTGGTTCGGGAGCTTTCCTATCGTCGGGTCAATATGTATCGTGGTATTATCTCTTTTTCACCTGAAACGGCCGCCGAATTGGGGCTGTCCGATCACAAAGCGTGGGAGGACTATATCGACCGCCACATTTTGACCCTGGCAAAGTTCAATGGAATCCGGGTGCAGGACTTGCAATGGGTGGCTGCCCACCATAACGAAAAAGGTCATCCCCACATCCATGTGGTGTTCTGGAATAAACATCAGCGAACAATGGTCCCTTTTGTCCATCCAAGCATCCCGGATAAAATCCGAAAACAACTCATTCGAGATACCTTTGCCGAGCGTATCAAAGAGTATTGCGAGGCCAAACAGCGGGAAAAGGAACACCTGTCGGCCATCACAGACGAAATGATTGACGAGTTTGAGAAGTACATGGAGCATCTTCACCCGCAGGAATATCGCCGCCTGCGTGAAGCGTTTGGGCGTATCACGGATGATGAGCTGGGGACTTCCCCCTTGGATAGCGTTGTTGGTGCAATGAAGATTGCCCCCTTTATCTCACGCCTGTTCGCGCTGAAGGAGAAAATGCCGAAAAAGGGGCGGCTGTATTACAAATTGCTTCCAGAGGATGTGAAGGCCGAATTAGATGCCTTTGTTGCCTTCTTGAAGGAAAACAACGAGTACATCCGCAATTTGGTACAGGACTACGCAGAGAGCAAGACCCGTCTTGCCATGCTCTATGACACCGACCCGGCGCACATCAAAGAACAGCAGGAAAAGGCTGTGGCGGAGGCCGATAAGCTGATTGCCAATAAAATTCTCGACGTGATCCGCACCATGCTGTGCAAAGACCGTGAGGTCCAGTCTTTTGAATATACAGAGGCCCGGAAAGCCTACCTCACGGAACAGATGATTTGTGAGATTTTAATTGCTTTGGAGCAGACTGCCATGAGCCTTGATATGGAATATGATGACCGGCAAAAGGCGATGAGTACAGATTTGTCAAAAGCAGCCCGAAAAGAGTGGTATCTGCGACATAAGGATAAAGGTATGGAGCCATAAGGTTCCATACCTTTTCATTTCAAATCAGACCGGCCACCCGGTTTTGGAAAGGAGTTAAGATGACTGCGAACACCTCATATAAGCAAAATGGTGTGCCGGTGTCGATTCCGAGCGGTTCGTATGGTATTGCCCCTCTGACGGTTCACCAATATGAATACCCCAAAGGACACCCCTGCCATAACTGTCCCTATACTCTGCGCACTTCTGTCCCATCCTGTATGTTCCCCGCAAGAAGGGACGGCAGTTGTTTATGGTACGACATGAAAAACAAGCGGCGCCCGCCGCTGCCTGCGACTTACGCCAAAAATCAGGCGGCAGCAGAGCGCATTTTTGCTTTCATTGAAGTTCTCAAAGATGTGATGAAACGAAAAGGTTATCAGGAAAGGAGGAAACCGATTGCGAAGTAAAACCGATTTTTACAGGCTGTTCTTTGAACAGCTTGCCCGGCGCGGCTTTGATGTGAAGCGGTCCCAATCTTCCGATTACATCGCTGATATTTATTTCAAGAACCAGCTTGTGGCCTATTTCTCCAAAGCCGATACGGTGATCCAGAACCCCTTTGTCACAGTCAAGGACAAACTCATTCGCCTTATCAACGATACGGCCCAGGACACAGCGAACAAAGCGGGTATCTGCCGCGACTGTCCTTATACTGACGCCAATGAGAAACTTCCCAATGGCTCTTATAAGCTGGCAGAATACAATGGCGTGACTCTCGCCTGTAAGGAACATCATCTGTTTGGCTATGTGTTCTCCACCTACCGCACCGCCCCGGATTCCGGCGAAATGATGGCCCGCCAGATTTTTTACAACAAGGAATTTGCAGGACAGGATTTCGCCAAACGGAGCGGTTTGATGGATGAACGTGCGCTGTTCACCGAAGAAGAACTCCGGGTCCTTCATGCGGGTTTGGTTAAGATGAGCATACTCGATCAGGATGTTTCCAACGAGGCCCGTGAATCTGTGGAACGGATTCTTGACAAAATTGAGGACATTATCCCGGAGTTGCGGGAGCAGGAAATGGAGTTTGACTTTGATATGGAGTTCGGCCAGCAGGAAGAAATGGAGATTGGAGGATAGCAAGAATGAGCAGCAAGAGAAATCAGACCATCGCTATCGCCCGTTTCCTGATGTATAAACACGGGCTGAACCAGCAGCTTGAGGGCATGACGGACGAAGAATACCTGGCGCATCCTATTGGCTTGGATGTGGGGCAATATGTAGCTGACCTGATGAAATACTGCCCGGAGCATATCGTCGATCAGGTCATGGAACATCAGGATGCTCTTTTGCGGCGCCTTGGTACGGATTACCTCACCGTCATAGCCTATATGCCTTATGAGGAAGATGGAGGGACAAAGTATGCGTGATGGACGCCCGAATCCTGATATTTGGGGAAACATCATCACCTGCGGGGAGATCGCCGTGGGCATTTACGAGATCGTCGGCACAAAGAAACGTGGGCTGGAAGTGCCGAAGGCCCTTGCCGAAGAAATCCTGCCGGAATCTGTGATGGAACAGGCTGCACAGGACGGTGAGAACCTTTGCTTTACCGATCCGGTTTCCAACGCCATCGTTGCGGACGCCCTGCTGGAACAGGAACTTGTTACTGATCCGCAGGCAGCGGCCCATCTGGACGCAATCCGGCAGCTTGATGATGTGGCCTATGATACGGCCTTTGAACCGCCTGTTTCAGACTATGAGCTGGACGGGCTGGACTTGGAAAGATAGGAGTTTACAATGAAAATCCTGGATTTCGACCTGGAAGGAAGCCACTTCATCATCGAAGCAGACATTTCGCCGCGCCAAGAGGCGGATGATGATATGGAGTGTCAATGGCTCCGGTATGACTTTGATAACACGCAGGTTTATAAGGAAACGGACGGTGCTGTTTCGCCGTTCCAAATTACAGCCGTTGCCTGGGCTGGCTATCAACTGACTGCCGATCATGCGTCGGAAGATGTGATCGGACGCATTTCCCGCAATGAAACCGGCAAGCTGACCGTTCATTATGTTTGTCCAGAGCTTCAAGAGTTTTTCGATGAACTCAAAAAATATCCGGCTATCAGCGGGGAACGAACTATTCCGTATTTCATTTTTCACGGCGGCGATATTGCAAAACTGGCGTATGCAACCAATGAGTTTCTGTACTACGAGGACAGTAACTATATGCCGCTGATGTTCCGTACCGTTGACGGCACTCTTGTTTCCGACAATGAATTTGCCGATATGGGGCTTTATGAATCCGAGGAAAATGTTGAGAACGGCACAGAACACATTTTGCCGTTCACAGATTACGGTTCCGATGTGGAAAGCACCTGTGATTTAGAGGACGAGGAAGATTTGGAAATTTGAAACTCAGAGGTTTGCAGGCTATCTTCCGTCGCCGGTGTGCAGTTTTCAGCGACTTTTGCACCGTCCGTCTGTTGGGTGGACGGACTTAGTTTGGAAAGGTAGGTGTTACTTTGAGGCTGGTCTATATTTCTTCCCCTTTGCGGGGAGATATGGAAAAGAACATGGAAAAGGCAAAGGACTACTGTGCTTATGCGGCATCCTGCGGCGTGATTCCCTTGGCGCCGCACACGATTTTCACACAATACCTGAATGACGCAGTGCCGGAGCAGCGGGAACAGGGTTTGCGAATGGGGCACGAACTGCTGGAACGCTGCAATGAACTCTGGGTTATGGGCGACACCATCTCTCAGGGAATGAAGGACGAAATCGGTCTGGCTACTTTTCTGCAACTCCCGATTCTCTATGTATCCGACGATATGGTGAAGAATCAGACAATGATCCGCCAGTCGGATCGTCCTCTGGACATAAATGACTGCATCCCCGACAGTAGCCAGTACAACTACGAAAATCAATTTCTGGTTCTCAAGCCTGGGGTGAGCAGCAAGGGCGAGGACATGACTGCCGACGACTCCATCTGGTATGCCCGTGACGGTTATGGATGTATCTATGGAGCCAGAGGGCAGGCCGTGTATGCAGAAAGCCTGTTGACCGGCAAATACATCCATTGGGAACGACATGACTTCTGTGGCATCGTCAAGCCGGAAAGTTTGAAAGAATGGCTTCTGGATAAGCCTGTCAGGAATGAGGCCGCCGAAGAACTCACCAAGTTTGTCACCCCTGAACTTATCAGCGCAACCAAACAGAACCATACTGCTTGCGGCTATCCTTTTCTGATAGGGTATGCCCCTGCGGAGGGCGGTCTGCATGAAACATTCTGCCTGGACCCCGATCCGGTCAATCTTGCATCTTTTATTGTGAAGATGGGAAAAGAGCGCGGCGACCTGATGATTTGTACTCCGTTGGATACCCCGTTTTTGAACACATTTGGGACATTCATTGACTGCTGCGAAGATCAGGACTTTTTGCAAAAGCATCTATTGCCGGTCCTGGTTCCCATGCAGATGGGCGAAACGGAGCCGCAGGAAATCAATCTAACCGAGGATCAAGACAATGAAGCGTTTCTGGATGATTTTGCGGTTGAGGATGATATGGAATTATGAAAACAAAGCCTAAACTGCTGGTATGTGCGCTGATCTTCGTTTCCGGCGCGATTCTCAACCTGTTTTTCTCAACAACGGTTCACGGTCTATTGACAAGAGAGATTACCCGGCTTTCACTTCTCCCCATCGGGGACTGCCTTGCCAGCCTGTTTTCCAGTCGCCAGCACATGATGTTGTATCTGTGCCTGCAAGGGTTTGTAAGTGTGTTGGCGGTTATGTTCTTCCTTACCAACATGAGGCCGTATGAATCAGACCTGGACACGATCACCCCGGAGATCCAGACGCCCAGGGCTGTGGGCCAATACCAGCACGGTTCGGCCCGGTGGATGACCGATTCCGATAAGGACAAAGCATTTGATAGCTACATTCTTGACCCGCACAACCCAACGATCCAGCAGCTCTTAGATACCGGATACGATGGTTTGGATTTTCTCAAAGAAAAATAAGGAGGCGATAAATTGAAGTTGAACCTTCACCCCAAAGGTATTCCCAAGCAGGAGCCTTTGGGAGCGGATACTCCGCTGAAAAAAGGCGGCGTGGTGGTAGGTATGCGAAAGGAGGGCGATAAAGAAAAAATCTATTTTGTCGGTGATGACTGCCACCTGCTCTGCATTGGCGCCACTCGCTCCGGTAAATCAAGATGTCTGGTTATGGAAAGTATCTGTCTTTTGGGACTCGCTGGAGAATCCATCTTCTGCTCCGACCCCAAAGCCGAATTGTTTCACTACACCGCTGATTTCCTGAAAAAGTTGGGTTATGAGGTTTTGGTGCTGGACTTCAAGAACCCCGAAAAGAGTATGCGCTACAATCTGCTCCAGCCCATCATTGACGCCATCGGTGAGGGAGACACCGACCGTGCAGAAATGCTGGCCTGGGACTTGACGAACAATTTGGTTGGTAAGCCGGAGGGCGAAAAGATTTGGACGAACGGTGAATGTTCCATCATAGCAGCTGCCATTCTTTGCGTGGTATGCGACAACCAAAAACGACCGGAATTTCAGAACATGACCAATGTGTATTGGTTCATTTCGGAAATGTGCCGTACCATCGGAAATAAGATGCCGCTGTTGGAGTATGTCAAGAAACTCTCTCCGTCCCACCCGGCACGGGCGCTTCTGTCTATTTCTAATGTGGCACCGTCCCGTACCAGAGGCAGCTTTTATACCTCTGCCCTGACCACCCTGCGGCTGTTCACCTCGAAGTCCATCTACGCGATCACGCATACCAGTGATTTTACTCTTACAGATATGGGTAGCAAAAAGCAGGCGTTGTTTGTAATCCTGCCGGACGAGAAAACCACCTTTTATCCCATTGCTTCTCTTATTGTATCGCAGCAATATGAGCTTCTGGCAGAGGCGGCAGATCGGCGTGGCGGGCGTTTGGAACGCCGGGTAAATTTTGTGCTGGATGAGTTCGGAAATTTCACGCCCATCAGCGACATGACAAACAAACTGACCGTGGCAGCTGGTCGTGGGATGCGATATGCCCTGTTTGTGCAGGGCTTTGACCAACTGAAAGAAAAGTACAGCGACAATATCGCCAACACGATCAAGGGCAACTGTCAGGTTTGGGCGTACCTGCAAAGCGATGACCCGGAAACGCTGCGGGAGATGTCCGATAAACTCGGCAGCTATACCACATCCAGTTACCAGCTTTCGGCCAGCAACGGCAAATACACAACCCCGTCTAACTCCCAGAGCGTCAGCCTGACCGAGAGAAAGTTGCTCAATACGGATGAGGTCCGGCGCGTCAAGCGTCCCCATCAAATCATCACCAGCCGCGACCACCCCGCTATGATGTATGCGCCCGACCTTTCTAGGTGGATGTTCAACAAGATGTTGGGGTTGGGAGATATGGAGCATAACCGCAGGCTTCGGGAAGAACGGGAACAGAAACGGTCAATCATCACCGATACGAAGCAGGAAATCGCATTGTGGAACATCTGGATTTACTACCAGAAAGACATCATGCGCCGCCTTTCACAGCAAAAGGGCGCTATGGGCGGTGGCCTTGATGATGATTAACTCATAGGAGGTTTTGAATGAAAGAGAAAATCAACCAGACGGCGGGCAGGCTGAAACAGACTGTCCGGGCGGTGGGTGTTGGTATTGCCACACTTACCGCCTCTTTTTTTATGTCCGCACCGGCTTATGCCGCTGGTGTGCAGGACAGTCAGATCGTCAAGGGAACCGAGAAACTGGTCGGTGATGTGACAACCTGGCTGATGGTGCTGGCGCCGGTGGTAGCCGGTCTGCTTATCATCTATTTCTGCATCCGGCGCGGCATGGCTGACGAGATGGATCAGAAAAAGTGGAACAACCGCATTGTGGTAGCGGTGGTGTCCTGCATTGGCGCCGTACTCGGTTCCGCCACCCTGAACCTGATTCTCGGCTACTACCAGTAAACCGGGATACATTCCGTAGTATAGGCGATTTCCGCGCCTTACTAAATAAATTACTTTATTAGCAGGAGGAAAAAACTATGGCTAACTTCATCCGTAACACTCAGGTTAAGACTATGACTTCTATCTGGGCTGCCAAGCAGAAAGCCCATGAGCTGACTGACCGTATGGCGGCGGCGCTGACCGACCGCACTGGTCAGGGTACGCTGGATGTGGCTATCACCGTGCTGATCTCCATCGTCCTGGGTGCCCTGATCCTGGCCGGTCTGTATCTGATCGTGAATGACACCGTGCTGCCCACCATCACCCAGCGCATCAAGGATATGTTTAACTATCGCGGCTGATCAAAACAAGAAGCGGCGGGGCCACCGGCCCCGCCCTAATTTTTAACAGGAGGTTTTTCAATGGAGTTCAAAGCGGAAATTAAAAAGACTTTTACCGGCCCCGACAAACTGCGGGCGGTGTGCAGCGTGGTCCTGGATGACTGCTTTCTGGTGAAGAATGTGCGGGTTGTCGATGGCGAAAAGGGGCTGTTCGTGTCCCTGCCCAGCCGCCGGAATGTCAAGGGCGAGTGGGTGGAGCATTGCTTCCCCATGACGAAGGAGCTGCGGGCGAAGCTCTCCGCTGCCGTGCTGGAAGCGTATGAGGCCACCGTGCAGAACAAGGAAGCTGCTACGTCCTGACTACTGCCCCCCATATTCCAATCCCTATTGGGGGGCGGCCGAGCGCCGCCCCCAGAAAGGAGGTGGTTGCTGATTGGAATATATCTTAGTGCTGCTGATCGTGGCCCTGCTGAATGGAGCAATCGCCTATATTGATGGGCTGATGGAAGGGATTATCCCTCTTACCCTATACGCAGAGCAGTATATGTCCACTTTGGCCGGGGTCGATTTGTTTCAGTCCTTGTTCGACATTGTATTCGGCTTTGGCGTGTCCCTGATTGTGCTGAAGTTCCTGAAAAAAGGCTTTGAAACCTATGTTCTGTGGTCAGACGGGGACGCCGACGAGGAGCCTATTGCCATTCTCACAAACTTTTTCAAGGCTATGGCTGTGGCAATCTGCTTTCCCACCATGTATGACTGGCTTGCCACGATTGTAGAAGAAATGAGCAATAAAATGCTGGAGGCCATCGGCCTTGCCACCGCTTACGATTGGGCGGGCTGGGTATCCGGCATTTCATCAATGGGGCTTGTGACAGCCATCTTTGGCTTGGTATTTGTCATCGTCTATTTCATCCTATATTTCCAATTCCTGATGCGCGGGCTTGAAATCCTGATTTTGCGAGTAGGTATTCCGTTGGCCTGCGTAGGTCTGATTGACAATGACAAAGGCGTGTTCAAGCCCTACATGAGTAAGTTCTTCCAGTCTGCGCTCTCTGTGGTAATTCAGGTTTCTCTTGCGAAATTGGGGGTTGGCCTGATGATGAATATGCACATTTTCTGGGGCGTGGCCTGTATGATTCTTGCGGTGCGGACACCGAAGTTCCTTCAGGACTTCCTCATTACGACCGGTGGCGGTGGCGGCGGTGCCATTGTCAACAACGCATACCATTCTGTACGGCTGGTGCAGATGGTCAAGGGCATGGGAGAGTGAGGTGATGGCCAATGGTGACAATGGACGATATTTCAAATGCCATCATCCTGCTTGTGCGCGTTGGTGCGGTAGCTCGTTTCGTCTACTGCCTGGTGCGCTTGACCGCAGCCGAGGAACAGGCGGCGCAGTATAAAAAGCGCGCCCGTAACACAGTGATCTTCTACATCATCGCAGAATCCATCTGGCAAATCAAAGACCTGATTCTGTACTACTATTCCTGACAGGAGGTGCAAATGGACGAAGATTTGAAACTCTACATCCCTCTGGGCGTGAAGCCAGAGGCCGAACTGTTTACTGGCTTTGGAAAAAAACAGCTCTTTCAATCCATTGTGGGGTCCCTGGTGATGGGCGGCATAGCGGCGCTGGCCTGGCTCTTTACCGGGAATGTGACAACCACCGTTATCCTGGCCCTGGCCGGTATCTTTGGCTCTGTGATGATGACTACCAAAGACCAGAGCAATTTGTCCGTGGTAGATCAGGTGCAAAACCTGATTCGCTTTTTACGCGGACAGAAAATCTACCCGTATCGTTACGGGGATGAATGGGGGCTTGAATAATGTACGCAACCATTCCGGTCTACTACCCTTCGCTGGAGGAAGCCGCCCGAAAGGATGAAGCGGCTCTCTGGTGTGACAGCTACAACATCAATATGTCCTGCCGCAACTTCATTCAGGATAAGGCCATGACTGCCTTCAATACCCGTGAACTGGACGCCTTTATCGAAGAATTGGTGCGCTGTTATGGAACAGAACGGGCAATGTATGTGCTGTCCCGTACCATCCAGTTTTCCGATTGGGACTCACGGTTCGATCAGGCCGTGCTTGACCGAGCGGGCAAAACGGACTTTCCCGACACAAGAGAGCCGAGGGAGGCACATCAGGTAGACCCGACCACCCGATATATCACGGAGATTGATCCGTGCGTTGTTAATGCCGTCTTTGTGAAGCTGATGGAGCTTGAGGACGAACAGGAAGAAACCAACCACATGAATGAAATCGAGCAGGATGAGCTTGACGAGGATATGACGGCAGAACTGTGAGGCTGCCGATGGAGCAGATGACATTTCTGGATTTCTTCGCAGGCATCGGCGGTTTCCGCAAGGGCTTTGAGCTATGCGGGATGCGCTGTGTGGGGCATTGTGAGATTGATAAGTATGCCGACCGCAGTTACAGAGCCATTCACGATGTAAAGGAGGATGAATGGTATGCAGCCGACATCACAAAAGTCGCCCCCGCAGATCTCCCCAGAGCAGACCTGTGGGCAGGAGGATTCCCGTGTCAGGATATTTCGGTCGCTGGCCGCCAGCGAGGGATTGACGGAGCAAGAAGTGGACTCTTTTTTACACTTGCTCAACTCGTCAAAGGCCAAAGTCCTGAAAATCGACCCACATGGATTGTCCTTGAAAATGTTAAGAATCTCCTATCCATTCATGGAGGATGGGACTTTGCGACCGTTCTCGATACGCTGGCCTCACTCGGCTATCATATCGAATACGGACTGCTCAATACAAAGTATTTCGGCCCCCCTCAAAATCGCGAGCGAGTGTTCATTGTCGCTTGCCGACATCCTGGAGCGGGACGCGGACCCAAAATATTTCCTGTCCCCGCAGGCAGTGGCAAAGCTCTTATCCAACTCATAGGTGGTATGCAGGGGCAGCGCGTCTATGACCCGGCAGGCATCAGCGTAACAATGGCTGCACAGTCTGGTGGCTGGGGAGGAAAAACCGGCCTGTATTTCGTTGACCTTTGCAATGGTAATCCCAAGCTGACCGATCACGCCCGCTGCATCAAGGCCAAGTATAACAGCGGCATTACCAACCGTGGTGGGGACAATTCCGGTGTTCTGATCTCTCCCGCAGGGATGGACAAGGATGCGGTTCTGTCCTTTGTGGACATTTGCACCGGGAAGGCGAAACTCACCAGAGAAGCCCGCTGCATCCTCTCCGCCTATAACCGCACCATCAGTAATTGGGGCGGCAGTTCCGGGGTGTTCTATGGTTGCCGTGCTGTCGTGACCCCAGATCGGGAAGAAAAACGGCAAAACGGACGGAGAATCAAGAACTGCGGGGAGCCGTCTTTCACTGTTACGGCGCAGGATCGGCATGGAGTGCTATTTCAAGACTGCGATGAGTGTCCCTACGGTATGCGGATTCGAGAAGCGACAAAGAAAGGATACGATATTGCCCGCTGCGGCGACAGCATCAACCTTTCTTTCCCGGAGAGTAAGACGCGGCGCGGGCGAGTCGGTAAAGACCTTGCCATGACGCTGGAAACCTCTTGCAATCAAGGTACGGCTTTTGCCGGGTGCGGCCTGATCCGCAGGCTGACGCCCCGTGAGTGCTGGCGGCTGCAAGGCTTTACGGACGAGATGTTTGATAAGGCACGGGTAGTCAACAGCGACAATCAGCTATACCGGCAGGCTGGTAATTCCGTGACGGTTCCTGTAATCTACGCCATTGGGAAACAAATTCTTGCCGCACAGAAGGCATTGGAATATGGAGAATAAGATGCTTCAGAAAAATTGGAACCCGTGGTCCACTATCATTGGCATGGCGGTCGTAATAACCGCCATCGCCATGTTGCATCAACAACTTGCATGATTGGCGAGCAGATTGGAGATATGGAAATATGAATCCTCTGATTGTAAAAGGCGTGGTATTTGGGCTACTGTTGGCTTGTGCTGCGCTCTGGGATATGAAAGAACGAGAGATTCCCAATCTGATTCCGGCCATGATTTTGGTTTGTGGCTTGATAGAGCTGCGCCCCGCCGCTTCTGTGGCGGGGCTTCTTGTTACGGGAGGTCCGTACCTGTTGGCCGCATTACTGACACATAGGGAAACCCTTGCCATTGGCGGTGGGGACATTAAGCTGATGGGGGCTTGTGGCTTTGTTCTGGGAGTGTGGCCTGGTCTGCTGCACAGCATTTTATCTCTGATTCTGGCCGTGCTTACAGGAGTGATGCTGTTTGGAGTACGCAGACAGGACTTTTCTTCCATCCGGCTGCCACTTGCCCCGTTCTTCTGCATTGGCGGCGTAACTGCTTATTGGCTGGCGGCTGCGGCCGCTATAATCTGAACAAATGGAGGTATCAACTTGAACAAGAATGTTTTCAGGAACCGGACTATCATCGGTGCGGTTTGTATCCTGCTGGCCGTCCTGGTTTGCTTTGGCATCACGCCCCTTTTCAATGCGGGTTTGAAGGCCCAGACCGAAGCGGTACGGGTGAAAGCCGAGGTGATTCCCCGTGGCACCTATATCACAGCGGATATGGTCGAGGTCTACACCAGAGGCGCGTCCGGTATGTCTGACAGCATTGCCACATCGCTTGACGAGGTAGTAGGTCGATATACCGATGTAGAACTTCGCAAAAACACGGATGTAAACACCAGCTGGCTTTTTTCCGAACCGCTGACTCAGTACGAATACCTGACTAAACTGGACGGTTCCAAAGTGGCGATCTCCGTTACCATTCCCACCTTTGCCAAAGGTGGTTCCGGCAAGGTGGAAGCGGGCGACATCATCATGCTCTTTGTAACCGATAAAGATACCGGAGCAACCACCCAGCCCCCGGAACTTAAGTATGTAGAGGTCCTAGCTGTAACCCAGAGTTCCGGCATCGACAAGGAATATCAGGCACCCCAGAATAAAAAGGAAGAAAAACCGGAAGAAACCCTTCCATCCACCATTACTTTGCTGGTAAACACCGAGCAGGCACAGCTCCTTGCGCACTTGGAGGAATCCAACAGTCTGCACCTGGCGTTTGTGTACCGTGGAACCCGTGAGAACGCAGAGAAGTTCCTGGCAGCTCAGGATCACTTCTTTGTGGAGCCGGAGGAAGATACCGCAGTTCAGGATGGCAAACAGGGTGAGGTATCCAACGATAACAATGCGGCCGGCAACGAACCCGCAGAGGAACAGGAGGTTGAGAATACTGATGGCGAATAAGCAGAAACAGATGCTTGCTGTGTGGGGCAGCCCTGGGGGCGGTAAAACCGTAACTGCGGTCAAACTGGCCCTGGAATTGTCCAAGCGGAAGAAAAATGTGGTGCTGGTGTTTACTGATGTGACGGCGCCCACGCTTCCGGCTGTGGTCAGCGAGAAGAAACTGCCGGATGTGTCCGTAGGCGAACTGCTGGCGGCTCCCGGAATGACGCAGGAACAGGTTCTCAAGACCTGTGTTCCCTGTGAGAAAAAACCCTATATCAGCTTTCTGGGCTACAAGGCCGGTGAAAATGTCTTTACCCATGCGGAGTACAGCAAGGAAAAGGCGGTGGATATGCTGGTTCTGCTGCGGCACATCGCAGACTATGTGATTGTGGACTGCACCAGCCTTTTGACCGGCAATGTGCTGGCGACCACCGCACTGGAGGTGGCGGATGATGTGCTGCGGGTGTGCAGCTGTGACCTAAAGGCCATCTCCTACTTCTCGTCCTATCTGTCGCTGGTTGCTGACAGAAAGTTCAAATCGGAACAGCACATCAAGGTGCTGTCCAACACGCGCCCTTATCAGGGTGGAAGCGAATACGAGAACTCCTTTGGCGGTGTGAAATACCGGCTGCCGTATCTTCCTTCGTTGGAGGAACAGGCGGCGACGCTGAAACTGCTGGAACCGCTTTCCGGTAAAGAGGCCAAGACCTATGAGCCAGTCATTGCCGCTATTGCCGGGGAGGTGTTCGGAGATGGCAAGTAATATTGACCTGTTCTTCAATATCAGCAGGAACAAGCGGACATTTCCCGAAGTGCTGGCAGAGATTCAGGAATATCTCGCCAGCAAGTATTCGACCCTGATTACCGATAACCCGGAGGGGCAGCACCAGCAGATCACCGCATACATCGCAAAGTATCTCAACGATTACAGTCTGGGCGTTGAGGGCATGAGCCATGAGGAACTGATCGACAAACTCTATACGGAAATGGCCGAGTTCTCCTTCTTGACGCCCTATCTTTTCGCAAATGATGTGGAGGAAATCAACATCAATTCGTGGAAAGATGTGAAAATCACTTATGCGGACGGGCGTGTGGTTCCCACCAAAGATCGATTCCAGACCCCACAGCACGCTGTTGATGTAATCCGCAGACTCCTTCATAAGTCCGGCATGATTCTGGATAACAGTCAGCCGGGTGTGGTGGGCCATCTCTCCAATAAAATCCGTATCACGGTTCTGGGCAATCCGCTCACGGACAAAGAAAAAGGTGTGGCTGCATCCATTCGTATCGTGAATCCCAAGAAGTTGAGCCGTGATGATTTCATTGGCTACGGGACAGCCACCGCCGAAATGCTGGACTTTCTGGCCGAAGTACTCAGGTTCGGTTTGTCCATCTGTGTGACTGGTTCCACCGGCAGCGGTAAAACCACGCTGATGAGCTGGATTCTCTCCACCATTCCCAACGAAAAGAGAATCTTCACCATTGAAAACGGGTGCCGCGAATTTGACCTTGTGAAAGAGGACACCGAAGGAAATGTCATCAACAATGTAGTCCATACCGTTACCCGTTTTTCTGACGATCCCAAGCAGAACTATGATCAGGAGCGCCTTTTGGAGTTTGCTCTGACCTGTAACCCGGACATTGTGTGTGTCGGTGAGATGAAATCGGCCGAGGCTTTCGCCGCACAAGAGGCGGCCCGCACCGGCCACGCAGTTATCACCACCACCCATGCCAATAGCTGCAAAGCAACCTATTACCGTATGGTGACGCTGTGTACCCAGAAATACGACATGGGCGATAAAACCCTGTATAACCTGGTGACAGAAGCGTTTCCTATCGTTCTGTTTGTGAAGAAGCTGGAGGACAACAGCCGCCGCATCATGGAGATCACTGAATGTGAGATTCTGGAGGACGGCACCCGGCAGCTCCACACCCTCTACCGTTATCATGTGTCGGAAACCTCTATCCAAGACGGCAAGGTAAAGGTACATGGCGAGTTTCAAAAGGTATCCACGATCTCGGCCAGCCTGCAAAAGCGGCTTTTGGAAAACGGTATGCCGCCCCGTCTGCTGGAGCGTATCGCTGGCAGCGGTGTAAAACTGGATACTGGAAAGGAGGAAACTGCGTGATTGTATTGATTTTGCTGGCCTTTGTCGGGATGCTGACCGGCATCTTCTTGATTCTGGGCATGACCCCCTTTACATTTGCGGAGGAACTGACCAAGCCGCTTTCTGGGCGGCGTCAGCCGATTTCCAAGCGAATCCAACAGGTCAACCACCCCAAAGAGCCGAAGGGTACCCGTAAAACCGTGCTGGAAGCACGGGAGATGTTGATTCTCACCGGAAAGGGTGGGAAGTTTGCCGCCATTTGTGCTTTCTCTCTGTTCCTGGCGGCAATGGGCGCTGTGATCTGTATTGTGATTCAGAACTACTTTATGCTGCCGGTTTTGACGGCCGGGATGGGCTTGCTCCCGTTCTGGTATGTCCTGTTCACCTCTCACAGCTATAAAAAGCTGATGAACAACGAGATTGAAACCGGACTGTCTATCATCACAAGTTCCTATCTGCGCAGCGAGAGCATGATAACCGCTGTGGAAGAAAACATTCATTACCTGAACCCGCCCGTGGCAGATGTGTTCCGGGGCTTCTTGGCCGAAACCAATATGATAAGCGCCGATGTGAAACAGGCACTCTCCAACATGAAGCCCAAACTGGACAACTATGTGTTTCGGGAATGGGTGGATGCCGCTATCGCCTGTCAGGACGATAAGAGCCTGAAAAGCACGCTCACCCCGATCATCGGGAAACTCTCGGATATGCGGATTGTTGCGGCGGAACTGGACTACCTGCTTTATGAGCCTTTCAAGGAATTTATCACAATGGCGTTCCTGCTCATTGGCAATATCCCATTGTTATACTTCCTGAATAAAGACTGGTACGATGTGCTTGTAAATACGGGCTTTGGCAAAGGGATTCTGGCGGTGTGTCTGCTGGTGCTGCTGATCTCGTTTGCGGCGGCGATCCGGCTCACCAAGCCCGTAGAATACAAGCGTTAATCCCGTCAGGAGGTGATACCATCGAGAGTGCTACCGATCTCCCTGCGGGACGCCAATGCGTTTGTTCTGGCGCATCACCGGCACAGTGGACAGGTGCGCGGCTGCAAATTCTGTGTGGCTGTCGTAGATGATTTAGACGCCGTTCATGGAGTTGCGATTGTGGGGCGCCCCGTTGCCCGCCGACTGGATGATGGGAAAACAGCGGAAGTGACCCGGCTTTGCACCGATGGTATTGCCAACGGGTGCAGCTTCCTTTACAGCCGGTGCGCCCGGATTGCGAAACTGATGGGCTATCAGAAAATCATCACCTGCACCCTGGCAACCGAAAACGGAGCCAGCCTGCGGGCTTCCGGCTGGCAATGTGCGCCGGGACTGCGAGGCGGCGGGAACTGGAATGTGCCGGGGCGCCCCAGAGCCGACAGCCGCAACACCGGCCCCAAACGGCTCTATTACAAAGAATTGAGGTGACGCGAGTTTTGTATCTCATTTTACTATGCTTTGGGACGCTCTTTGGCCTGGGAGCGTTCTTTTTATTGGCTGGGCTGCTCCGGCTGCCGACTTCCGCAAGCACAAAGGCGGTTCTGACCGTAACGAGCCGAGGGAAGTCCCAGAAAGGCAGCATCAACGCTGTCTTGTTCGATATGGCGGCGCGGCTTTCGCCACTGGTACATCTGGACAACTATAAGCGGAAGAAGCTGGAGGCGCAGTTGAAATCCGCTGAAATTAAAATGTCCCCGGAAACCTATATTGCGGCGGCCTGGGTAAGGGCTGGGCTGATTGCTCTGCTGATTATCCCGGCCCTTCTGATTTTCCCGATCCTTGCGCCGGTCATTGTGTTTCTGGCGGTGGCAGTTTACTTCAAAGAGCAGAAACGAGCGGACGAGATCGTTCAACAGCGCCGGGAAGAAATCGAAGCCGAGCTGCCCAGATTTGTAAACACCATTGAACAGGAACTCAGGGCATCCCGTGATGTGTTGAACATCCTGAAATCCTACCAGAGAAATGCCGGTCATGCCATGAAGCGGGAACTGGAAATCACGATTGCGGATATGGCATCCGGCAACGAGGAAAACGCACTCACCCGCATGGAGAGCCGGATTGGAAGTACCATGCTGTCCGATGTGGTGCGCGGCTTGATCTCGGTCAAGCGCGGCGACAACGGTATCATGTATTTCCATATGCTTTCTATGACCTTTAAGCAGTTGGAACTTCAAAAACTGAAACTGGAAGCCATGAAGCAGCCGGGAAAAATGCGTAAGTATTCCTTTATGCTGCTGGGCTGTTTCCTGCTGATGTATCTGGGTGTCCTGGGCTATGTAGTGTTGGAAGCCTTTGGCGAACTGTTCTAAAGGAGGTGGAGAAACCTTGAAACGACTTCTGAAGGACAAACGGGGCGAGGGCTTTGTGGATGTGTGTGTCCTGGTTCTGGCGATTGCAATGGTTCTGGCTTTGGTGGTCCGCATTGCACCGGTATTCGTGGTAAAGCAGAACCTTGATGTCTTTGCGGACGAACTGGTTCGGACTGCGGAAATCAATGGGCAGGTTGGCTCTGCCACAAACGCAAAAGCAGCGGATTTGCGGGAGCAAACCGGACTCGACCCCAATATCTCATGGAGCGACATCGGAAAAATCCAGCTCGGCAACGAGGTGGAAGTGACCCTCACAACCACCGTCAATATTGGGCTGTTCGGTGAGTTTGCATCCTTTCCTGTCACTCTGACAGCAAAGGCCAGCGGGACTTCGGAGGTGTATTGGAAGTGAAGAAGATTCGAGAAGTCCTGAAAAACAATTCCGGGCAAGGCGTACCGATGATTTTGGCCGTTGTTCTCTGCTGCCTGATTCTGGCCTGTGTGACCTTTGAGTATATGCGACTGATGATTGTTGCACAGGGGGTGCGCGATTCCGTCCAGTCCGCCATTGTGGATGTGGCCACCGAGAATTGGGATGAAGCCTATGCCGGTTTGCGGGAGGGTTACTCCGGCGGCTATCAGCTTGCAGGTTCGTCCTGGTCACAGAATGTTACCAGCGGCAATGTGTACGCCCGCCTGCAAGATGTTTTGGGCATTGAGTATGAGGACGGGCAGTATGTAAAGTACAGCGGCGAGAATTTGGAGTATCGACTGTACGATCTGCACCTGGAAGTGGAAAATGCTCCGCTGGCCCCGTCTGTGCCGGATGGGATTACACAGCTCAATGTCACAGGAACGATCACTGTTGATGTGCCGCTTTCCTTTGGATTCGGGCATCTGCCCCCCATGCAGATTACCATGAAACTCAACGCCAAATATGTCCCCAGGTTTTAATTTTGTGTATTTCGCCCTGCCGCTTTTCCATAGCGCAAAAAAATATTTGGCAGAAATCACACCTGGACGCCGTATTTGTGCAAATGGTATAATGATGACAAGAAATATTACCATCATTTTAATATAAAATCACCGTACAAGGAGGTTTTCAAATGAGTGCAAAAAACAAGAAGCTGTTGGCCGTTCTTGGCGCATCCGCTGTTGTGGTAATTGTGATTGCCGCAGTGCTGCTGGGCAAGGGTGGGCAGACCACAACGGTTGATCCGGCATCCACCCCCTCGGATGTATCTGCCGAGGATGTGGATAACAGCAATACCCCGGACAGCAACTCCAGCGAACCGCTGGTAGTGGTGCCGAACACCTCTAAACCCGAAGCGACTGACAGCCAGAACCAGACGGATGCTGTTTTGAATGTGGAGGAAGAAGATCAGGTGGATGTCAACCTGACCGACAGCGAAAAAAAACCCGAAACCACTCCGCCCCCGGCACCTTCTCAGGAGGAACAGCAGACGGCCAGCGAAAAGGATGAGCCGATTGTGCATGAGCCGGACAGCAACCAACCCCAGACCGGCGACACACAGGGCGGTTCCATCTATCTGGAGGGCTTCGGCTGGATCACCGACGAGGGCGGCGGCACCGTTCAGGAGAATGTTCATTCCGATGGAGATATAAACAAACAGGTCGGCAACATGGGCTGATAACAACCCCGGAGAGTACGGTAGCGATACCGTACTCTTTTTTTGTCCTCAACTAATTTGATTGGAGGTGCGTTTTTGAAGCGGATATTTGTAATATTGCTCACACTTGTGCTGCTGTTGGGTATCTGCCCTATGAGCGCCCTGGCAGAAACCGGAGGAAGCGGAAACGTGGATGGCGGTGGCGGCGGTATGGGACAAGGAACCTCGCAGAACTCCTGGACTCCTGGTATGGAGGGTGTGCGGATTACCGTCGTAGATGCGGAATCCGGTCGTCCGGTGTCTACACCATTTGACCTGTCCAGCAATACACCATCTATCAAGATTCACTTTGGTAAGGTCAGTAAAATTCAGTATGTCAACGGTGCCAGCATTTCACCAAGCACAAGTGGCTATACCTGTAAGAAACCGGATATTGCGTTGCCTCGTATCATAAGCACCGGCAGTTATAGCGCCAGCATTGAAGCAATCAAGAAATACTTCTGCTCCGAGTATGCGGTAAAACTGGTGGCGCAGCAGACCGGAATCGCATACGAGGAACTGATTGGCGGACAGTACAAGCTGTTTTTGGAGCCAATCGCCTATTTCAAGCACAACGGAATTATGATGGCCATGACTGCCCATGAAGCCGCGCTCTATGATAATCAGGCAGGCGGGTCCTTGCGTAAGACCATGACGAGTTTGACCCATAAAAACCTGCCGCTGGCTATGTTCCTGGAATATGCGGATATGGGATTTCCGGCCTATACAGGGGCTACCAATAAGACCTGTTCCAACGATACTATTATCACCTATCTGGGTATGGGTATTGTATGGTTTACCGACCCACCCGAACAGCCGGAGCCAACCGACTATGACTACGAGTATCGTGTGGATACAGATGTCATCACGCCGGTAACGCTCTATGCGGGATCGGAGATCAATCCTGATAGCCCTGCTACGGTATCCTTTAGTATCAACGGCAGCACCTACCGGATGAACAATATTGTGATTCCATCGGGAGATAGTCAGATTGCCTGGGTAAAGTGGCATACACCGTCGGAGCCGCAGGATATTACCATCTATGTCAGCACTAACAAAGGTTCGTTGAGCCAAAGCACCATTCGGGCAAAGGTGGTAGATCTCTCCGGCAACGACCCGCCCGACCCGAAAGCCACCGATACAATGGGAAGCTGGTCGGCCAGCAGCATTCCCAGCCGAGAAACCAAGACCTATGCAGCATGGAGTGTCTGGTGGGCAAAATGGCACCCCTATTGGGTGTGGCACAGCACAGGGAAAAACACAGGATATTGGGTAGACGATGGATGGTATGATTACTTCCGGGACAATTACTCGGCCAGTATGACAGCTACTACCCGAATTGAGCCGGACGAAAAGGTTCCCACCGCTTCGGGTAACTTGATGAAATCGGGCTATGGCATAACAAACACTGTCACAGCGACCGTCAGTTCTTCTGCACCACTGTCTCATTATACCTATGGGCAGACAGCCGTATCCTACTTCCCGGAGTTTGGCTACGGAACCTACTGTCGGTTGTTGGAACGGCTCACCAGCGGAACAACGGCGCGGTTCCAGTTTACCAAAAACATTTACAGCACCTATAACCAGCGGGTGCATTTTTCGCCGGTTTGGTTCCCGGATGGGAGCTACACCGTCAATACTCATGTGATGGATATTTGGACGCCTGCGGGGATGCTCGCCATGAATCTCACCGATGATGTAACAATCAGCGGCTCCCTCTATGATGATTGGCATATCGCACCGGGCAATCCGTAAGGAAAAGGAGAATGGATATGAACGACAACAGAACAATTCGGATTATGGTGTTTGAACCTGGGCGAGCGCCTTATACGACCATGCTGGAGGATTTTCTGGAACACCGGCAAGAACTTGTGGGCGGGGATATTGAGTGTATTCCTCTGCCCTGTGAAACGGTTCTCTGCTGCAATGCGTCCGGGAAACTGACAGGTCTGCCGGAGAACCGACAGTACGGGCCGGATACCCTTCACGGAACTTTTTTCCTCTATGGCGATACCCCGGAAGGACGGGGCGTTTCTTTGACCGATGAACAGATTGCCATGTATCAGGAGTATTTTCCGCAGCCGGTCCCCGCAGAGGTATCCTTTGAAGTACGGTCCGCCGCCGACTTGAAAGAGTTTATGAACCTCATGTTCGGCAAGGGATGGGACATGGACACCGGAGCCGGAGAGGATATGGAGGCAGGCCGATGAGCAAAATGTTTTCGGTGGTGACTCTGGATGCCCCCCACTCTCTGATGACAGAGCATTTTGTCCCCGGTGGCCCTGATGGGCTGGATGAACTGCTGGACTGCGATGAAATCTCCGAGGTTCTTGCCGAATGGCCCCTGGGGGATACCATCGAAGCGAAAATTCAGACCTATCTCTATGGAGATGGCGAAACCGTGCGGGCTGACGAGGAGGATTTGGCTTTCTTCCGAGAGCATTTTGACGAGCTGGACGCCAGCGATGCCCTGGACTGCATCTCAGACCACAGCTTTTCTTTTGAATCGGACGAGTTGGATTTTGGGTATGGTGAAGAAAGCGAAGATGAAGAAGATTTGGAACTATAAGACACGGCTCTGCTGAAAAGCAGGGCCTATTTTTATGGCAAAGAAAGCGAGGTCGATAAATTGCTTTTGCCGATTATTATGATCTGCGTCTGTGCGCTGCTGGGCGGTGGGACGCTGATTTTTCTGAAGTTGTCGGCCAAACACAAAAAATCGAAGAACAAGGACAAGGAAGAACTGGCCCAGATCACCGCCAATGAGTTTGTGAATGTGAAAGATATTCGTGGGAACTTCCTCTATACCCGTGACAATCTGGCTCTGGCGTATCTGAAGATCTACCCGATCAGCACAGAACTGTTCAGCAAAAACGAAAAGCGGCTGATTGTCAAGCAGCTTACGGTAAGCCTGTCCAGCGCACAGTACCCGTTTCAGCTTCTTGCCGTATCCCGACCGGTAGATATTTCCCCGCTGTTGTCGGAGCTGTCTGCCACACTCACTTCTTCTTCCGATGTGAAGCAAAAGGAACTGCTGAAGCAGGAAATCGTGGAAATGGGGGCCTTTGCTCTTTCCGGCGAGGTTGTGGAACGGCAATTCTACATCAAGATTTGGGATAGGGTAAGCGATGGCGTTGAGCGCGATCTGCTTCAGAAGCTCAAGCTGCTCGGCGGATATTTTTCGGACAGCGGCATTCAGACCGAGATTCTGCAACAGCAGGATATTGTCCGGCTGTGCAACCTGGTCAACAACCCCGCCTATGTGCATTTGGAGGATTCCGGCATCAATGCTGCGATCCCGATTTTGGAAAGTGTAGGTGTTGTCTAAGTATGAAGCACACCCGGCAGGATTTGAAAATTATGCAGGGTTGGAGCCTCGAAAGAAAAATCAGAGTTACGCAGACGAGAATCATGGAATGGTATATGCGGTACGATGGGCAGGTCTTTATCAGCTTTTCGGGCGGTAAAGACTCCACCGTGCTGCTTGATCTGGCACGGCGGGTCTACCCTGATATTCCTGCTGTGTATGTTGACACGGGGTTGGAATACCCCGAACTGCGCGATTTCGTAAAAACGAAGGACAATGTTATTTGGCTTCGCCCGCGCTATCCGTTCACTCAGATTATTGAGAAATACGGCTATCCGATCATCTCCAAAGAGGTTTCGGATGTTATCAACGGCGCAAGAAAGGGACAACCTTACCGTCTGGCACGACTCAATGGAGAACTGCTGGACAAGAACGGAAAGAAGTCGATCTACAACTGCGAGAATTACAAATATCTTCTGGACGCTCCCTTCAAGATTTCGGCAAGGTGTTGTTACCACATGAAAAAAGCGCCATTGAACAAATTTGAAAGGCAGTCAGGACGACACCCGATTACGGGTGTCCTGGCCTGCGAAAGCAAGCTGCGGGAGCAATCCTGGATCAAGTTTGGCTGCAACGGCTTCGAGCGCCAGCGGCCTCTCAGTCAGCCCCTTGCGTTCTGGCTGGAAGAAGATATTTTGCGGTATCTGAAAATGACCGGCATTTCCTATGCCCCCATCTATGGGGACATTGTTGAAAGCCGCAAGAAGAACGGCACCCCGATTCTGAAAACCACCGGTGTTTCCAGATCGGGGTGTATGTATTGTATGTACGGCGTTCATCTGGAGCATGAGCCGAACCGATTTCAGCTTATGCAGGTGACGCATCCCCAACAGTATGATTACTGCATCAATAAATTGGGGTGCGGCGCTGTGCTGGACTACATTGGGGTGCCTTACCGCAATCAACAGTTGGAGGTGGATCATTGTTAGGTTCTAAGAAAAAAGAAGAAGCGTTTCCCGTCAATGAAGCGCTGTTAAATGTCATTACCCCGATGGGGCTGGAAATCAAGCGAAACAGTTTGGTCATCGGTGAAAATCTGGGTAAGGTGTACGGCGCCGTCCGCTATCCGCAGAAGGTGGATATGGGGTGGCTTTCCAAGATCACCAACATCCCCAGCACTATTGTTTCGGTGGGGATTACCCCCATTGACAATGGTTCGCTCATTTCCGCAATCTCCAAAAGCATTGTCCAACAGCGCGGCGCCGCTGACAGTGCCAAAGACCCGCTGACCCGGCAGCGCGCCGAGAAAGCCGCCGAGGACGGCGAGAAAATCATGCAGCGGATCGACCAAGAGGGCGAAACGGTTGCCATGATGTCGCTGACCGTGATGCCGATTGCACAGGATGAGGTCAACTTCACAAAGGTCTGCCGCCGTGTGGAGAGCGCCTTCAACATCCAGAAGTGCAAGGTGCGCACCCTCGCCAATCTCCAAAAGGAAGGGTTCCAGAGCATTTCTCCCACCTATCCGGCCAACTCCACGGTGGACAGCATTGTGTCCCGCATTATTCCCATGAGTACCTTTGTGGGCGGATTCCCGTTTGCCAGCTCCGGTTACAACGATGGCCGGGGCTATTATTTTGCAAAAGACAGCAACGGCGGCCTGGTGATTCTGGATACCTGGGAGCGCGGAAACGACCGCACCAATAGTAGCTTCGTGATTATGGGTGTAGCCGGTATCGGCAAGAGTACCGTTGTGAAGCACATCATGCTTTCGGAATACATGAAGGGGACGAAAATCCTGTGTATCGACCCGGAATCCGAATATAAGGATATGTGCCGGAACCTGAACGGAAGCTGGCTCAACGCTGGCGGTGGAAAAAACGGCCGCTCCAACCTTTTACAGATCAGACCGGCGCCCCGTGACGATGACGATGAAACCGACAAACTCTATACCGATGAAGGAAACGGTATGTCTGATATGGCGCTGCACATGAAAACGCTGGAGATTGAATTTTCCCTGTATCTGCCCAGCCTGACGGATATGCAGAAAGCGATCCTCAAGCAGACGATCATTGAACTCTACAATCAGTTCGGCATCTTCTGGGAAACGGATATTCGGCAGCTCAAGGCCACGGATTTTCCCATTCTGTCCGACCTTCACGCCCTGCTTGAAAAGAAAGCGGAGGCCAACAAGGAGAATCCGGTATATCGTGATCTGGCAATGCTGCTGTACGACGCCGCAGCGGGCAGCGACAGCTTTCTGTGGAACGGCCACACCACGCTGGAGGCCAATTCCCGGTTTATTTGCCTGGATACCCACGACCTGCAAAATGCGTCGGATAATGTCAAGCGCACGCAGTATCTGAACCTGTTGAGCTGGTGCTGGGAGGAAATGAGCCGCGACCGGAATGAGCGTTGCCTGCTGGTATGTGACGAGGCATATCTGATGATCGACCCGCAGGTTCCGCAATCCCTGGTGTTCCTGCGCAATGTGGAGAAGCGGGCGAGAAAGTATGAAGCTGGACTGGCAATCATTTCTCATTCCGTGGTGGATTTCCTGGCCCCGGAGGTCAAGATGTACGGGCAGGCCCTTTTGGATATTCCGTGCTATAAAATCCTGATGGGCTGCGACGGCAAAAACCTTCAGGAAACCAAAGACCTCTACAACCTGACGGACGCGGAGCAGGAATTGTTGGAGAGCAAGCGGCGCGGACACGCACTCTTTATCATTGGGTCCAAGCGGCTTCATGTAAACTTTGAGATTCCGGCCTACAAGTTTTCCTATATGGGCAAGGCTGGCGGCCGGTAATTCGGTGGCGGCCGGGAGCAATCCCGGCCGCCTTACTTATTCCACACAGGAGGTTTTCAGATGAATCATGCGGAACGATACGAATACCTGGTCAACAAGATGGCTGCCATACGTTGGAGGGGCAGTGATTTGGATGCTTCCTACCATGCCGCCCTTTTCCTGATGGCTTCCCATCCGACCCTTTTTCAGAAGGTGGATCGCTACCTCTGCCCGGAGGGAATCGACTTTACCAAGATGATGCGGAAAGAGCATTTTGAATATGACTGGATGAAGATTACGGCGGATGCCGCCCGCAACCTCTTTTCCTGGAACAGCAAGTGTGCTGCTACTCCTTTTGAGATTTCGCGGATGCCTGCCCCGGCGATTCGGGCGCTCTTTACGGCCTGCTTCATTGCCAATGGGGACTACATGGTATCTGTCCGGGAAAATGACAAAGGAGAAAAGGTGTTTGAAATTGACGACAGCGCCGGTAAACGGCGGGAGGCGTTCAATCTGCAAATGGAGCAGATGATGGAAGCCCCCGGTATGGAACCGGACTGATGATGGAGGTGATTTTTTGGCTGTTAATCCCTTGACTGCAAAAATTCTGGCAAAGGTAGCTGTGCAGGCGGCTACCGACTCCGAGAGCCGGAAAAGAATCCTGTTTATGATCCTGGCCCCGGTTATAGGGCTTTTGCTTTTGATTGCCTTCATCCTGTACCTCATTACCAGCCCCTTTTCCATGCTGTCCCAATGGCTGATTGGAGATGAGGTAAATGTGGTGGAGGATTTTCAGAAGCAATATGGTTACAACCAGCAGCTCGGCATTTATGAGAAAGACTATATAGACGGTAGTGGTCAGAGCTATGAGGGCGTCATCTTTACGGATGGGGCGACCGAAGTTGTCTACTACAATCAGTTGGATGAGCGATGGGCCGATCTTCCGTATGGAACCGATAATATTGGCGGTTATGGATGTGGACCGACCTCTATGGCGATTGTGGTATCCAGCCTGACAGACCAGACCGTTGATCCCCCCACAATGGCAGAATGGGCGTATCAGAACGGCTATTGGTGTTCCGGCAACGGGTCCTATCACTCGTTGATACCGGGGGCTGCGGAGGGCTTTGGGCTTCAATGGGAAAGCATCAGCACCGATGACCCGCAAGCTGTGGTGGATGCTTTGGCATCCGGGAAATTGATTGTGGCACTCATGTCAAAAGGCCACTTCACATCCAGCGGTCACTTTATGGTGCTGCGCGGAGTGACCTCTGAAGGAAAAATCCTGGTGGCCGATCCTGCCAGTAAAAAGCGAAGCGAACAGGAATGGGATATATCAATCATTCTGGATGAAGCCAGAAAGGGCGCAGCAGCAGGCGGTCCCTTATGGGCGATCTACTAAAGGGGTGCGATATGAATAACCGAAACAAGCTGATTGAACTGTTTATCTACATCGTGATCGTGACGGTGGGCATCGTGCTCTTGCTGACCGGCGGGGCGGATGACAAAACCAATGCTGAAACTATGGGAGGTGAATCCTATGCTGTTGTACTTGACGAGTAACCAGAAAAGTAACCTGATCGACCCCGCCGTGCGGAGTATGACTCTGCCCGCCAAGAAGCTGGTCGGCCGGTTCAGCCTGAAAAGTTTCGTGACCAAAGATATGCGCAATTATGCCAACGCCAAATTTTTTGTGGTGGATGCGGCGTGTATCGAGGAAAGCGGCAATGATTTCACCCTTGCCCTGCAATCCTTTCAAATGATGTTCTCCGCCCGGATCATCGTCATCCTCTCCGGCTGCGAGGATGTGAACGGCGAGGTACAGAGGCTACTGTCCATCGGCGTTGTGAATCTGGTTACAGGTGAAACGCTGGATGACGCCCTGGACGAGCTGACAGAAGCGCTTTCCGAAGATGGGATGCAGCGGTATGTGGTAAAGGCTCCCGTCTACGAACAGCCAGTTACTCAGCGTGAGAAAGCCCCGGAGCCGGATGAGATTATTCCGTACCGCTGGAACGCCCGGAATATCCGTATTGCCGTGGCCGGTTCGCAGCGCAGGAGCGGCGTGACGGTGACGGCCTTTAACCTGGCATCTTGGCTGGCGGCCAGAGGTGCGGAGGTGGCGTATATCGAAGTCAATCAGAACCGTCACCTGCAGCTCCTGCTGAACATCTACGAAGCGGCGCCGGATGGGGAGCATTACACCATTGATGGGATCGACTGCTACCTGACCAACGAGCCGGATAGGGAGTATCAGTTTATCATCTATGACTGCGGCGTGATGCAGACGCCCACCTCTATTTTCCGTGACGCGGATCACCGGCTCCTGTGCGGAAGTGTCCTGCCCTATGAGATTCCGGTGTTCCACAAGGCATTGTCCGAGTGTGGTTCGTTGGAAGTGCGCCCGATAGCGATCTGTGTGCCGCAGGAAATTCAGGAATACTGTATGGAACTCTTTGGGGAAGATGTGCGGATTGCGGCGGCATCCCACGACCTGTTTGCAAAACGGGTCAACGGACAGATTTACCGGCCGCTGGTGGAGAAGTATATTGCAGGAGAAAAACGCCTGTAACAGTAAGACATGATTGGGAGGATTGGAATATGGCAAAGTTTGAGTATATGCAGCGGGCATTTTCTTCTGAACTGAAGCCCAGAGCGCGGCTTGTGCTGCAAGTCCTGGTTCTGCATTGCAACAAAGAGGGCGAGTGCTTCCCCTCTGTCAAGACCATAGCCGCCAAGTGCGGCTATGGGGTGTCCACCGCAAAGCGGGCGCTGGATGAGCTGGTGAAGGCTGGATATATCATCAAGCAGGCCCGGTTTGACGAGCGTAAGAACGGCGGCCAGACCAGCAACCTCTATACCTTATGCTCCGACTTGCCCTGCCCTGACGAGCCGGAAAACGCTCCTGTGTCGGAAGATGATGCGTCTGATGAACCCCCGGCAGTGCAGCCGGAAAGTGCCTCTGCGGATGCCTGTAACACCCCTGATCCCACACTTGGGGAGCAGTCTGCCACTTTGCCGACAGCGGATTCCTACTTCTTTGCAGATGGCTTTGAAACAAAAATCGGGCGGCAAAATTGCCGCTCGATTCGTATGTGGACTGGGGGGCAGTCCATTTTTATACCCCCTTGAACCGTACAGGTGAACAGATACTTACGAATGAAAATAGAAATAGGTAGTGCGCTATTGCGAATATCTCAATGATTACGAAAAAAGGCACTACATTGATTTCTCACTGCGAGAAAATCAAGTTCCAACCGGAATGGAAGAGAAATATCTGATAGCTACCGTTGCCTTCTTGTTTTATTGTCTATTATCGGGAGAGAATGAAAGAGGTGGATGCTATTGCAATAGCAATGAGCTAACAATGTTGATGAAAACATCGCAAGCCAAGGCTACATATAGATAGTAATCTTCATCAGGTAATTAAATTCGCATAACTTATAAGTGAATACTATTAAAACTGATATACATTTTTTACTACTGATTTATTAAAATTAAATGGAAGTAACGAAAGGGTAACAGGGTGAATCCTATGGAACACGTATATGATACAGTTATTGAAGAGAAAGACTATGGAAGAGTTCTTTTGAATGTCAAGGAAATAATGGACAAAAAGGGAATCAACAGAAATATGTTGGCGAGATTAGCAGGAATTCGCTTTGAGGTGGCCAATCGCTTATACACAGGAAATGTTTACAGACTAGACCTAGATGTCTTAGCTCGTGTGTTACACGTCTTGCAATGTTCTGTTGAAGATATTATTCAATATGAGCCAGCAAATAAATAATCACTTTTCCTTATCTTTATCGTCATCTTCATGACGATTAATTAACACTATAAGTGCGTCAATCTCATCTTTAGTTAATCCCTTTTGGGATAATAATGAGGCGAATAAAAGGTTCAAATTGCCTCCAAATATGCGATCCGCTAGTCCAGTAGTTTCATTGCGGACTACCTCATCTTTAGAAATTAGGGCGGAACAAACAAAATTTGGTTCAGTTCTTTGGATTAGTCCTTTTTTAACACAACGCTTTATCAAAGTATACGTAGTGTTTTTATTCCATCCTATTTCTTTTGTGAGAATATTAGCAATTTCTTTTGCAGGCATTTCATCATGTTCCCATAATATTTCTAGAATTCTCAATTCTGATGACGATTGTCGTTGCGACATTTTTATATTCCTTTCGAGTGTTTTAATGTAATTTTTAAAGATTAAATTGTGTTTTTACTAGTTAACAATAACGGACGCCGGACTTCAATCCGGCTTTTTTGCTGTGGCATATCATTGATCAATTCAAATGGTAGTTGATAATAGCGAAAGAACAGTATCACATGGCTTCAACTTTTCTCTCACGACATTATTATATCACATATAACCGCTTGATGACAATTCAGGAAAACATGCGTAAGGTTAATCTGCTAACTCCAACCAGCTTCACGCAGACTACAAATAGAAAACAAAAAAAGTTCATCAAGGCAAAAAACGCACAGATTAGCAATGTGTCACAAATAAACTACACATTAATAGTAGCATTTTAAACAGAATTGACTTTTATGGATAAGTCAATTATACTTATGTCAGACTACAAATGTATTATACCGCTATATACAATATGCGTATTTTGCCTTTATCGAGATATAGAGTATTGCGGTAATGATCTTCAGGGCCACAACACTTTGCTAACGGAAAGGCTTGATGATATGCCACAAAAAAGAAGTTTACATGACATTTTTAATCTAAAATCACACACTTTGAAAATAGTAGTGCTAGTTTTGCTTTTCGCAGCAAGCACAGCTTTAGGCGTTATAGTACCACTTCTTGAACAGCAGCTCATTGATGACGGCCTTATTAAGCTTGATACAAATGTAGTCCTGAGATTCAGTGTGCTTTTTCTGTTGGTTATCTCAATCAGTAAGGGAATAGAGTTTTTAGAACTGAGCATTCAGAATAAGATCCAGACTGATGTAGGAATCAAACTAAAGCAGAAAATTTTTGAACACGCATTTCAACTAAAGCCTTCTCAATATCAGAAAGATGGTTTCTTAAAGATACTCTCTGACGCTTTATATGACGTCGATAACGTTTTGGAAATTGTAGAAAACAATTTCCTTATTATAGGAGGAATTGCGATAAAAACTGCCGGAGCGATTGTCGCTCTACTTATTATCAGCTGGAAGTTGACATTAGTCGTACTATGTTTTATTCCAGTGAAGATTCTATTAAACAGTATCGCAAAAAAAGAGTAGCACATCAGAGTGAATCGCTTCTAGAAACCCACAAAAAATACACACATTGGCTCAATAATACCGTTCTTTGTATTCCTGATATTAAGCTATGGAATCTTAAGAAGCAAAAAGAACACGAAGGAATCCAGTATGAGGCGGACATACATCGGCTTCTTCGGAAATCTTTACTAGTCAAACAAGCTAATAATAGCTGTTCACAAATATTGGATCATTTGGTTACCTGTGCGCTCTACCTTTCGGGCGTATTGATGATGCTCTCGCAAAATTTGACCCTTGGAGGGTTAATGGCTTTTATCTCATATTCAAGCTACATAGTTTCTCCTTTAGATATTATTCTAGGGCTAAGACTATCTATCAGCGAGATTCAGCCATCCATTGCTAGTTTAAGACAGTTTTTTTCTTTAGAGCGAGAAAATCATGATAGCATCACTCACATTCCTGATGATATCAAGTCGATTTCTGCAACTAACCTTAGCTTTCAAATTGATGATAATGTAATCTTAAAAGATATTTCCTTTGAAATTTTCAAAGGAGAAAAGGTAGCTATTATTGGCGATAATGGTAGTGGAAAGTCAACTTTGATTAATCTTCTTTTAAGAATGCAAGATTTCTCCAGCGGAGAACTCACCCTTAATGGAAACAATATCCGAAAATATGATATCGACGAATACCGCTCACTATTTAGTGTTGTGTCGCAAAAAGTGAATATGTTTAATACTACTATAATCGAAAATGTATTTATCAATAAGAACGAAGAACCGGAAGATCCAGAAAAAACAGTTCGCAAATACAGCGATATGCTTGGGCCTAATATCATTAGTCGATTATATGATACAACTGGCTCAGAAGGCAGTTTTTTATCGGGCGGTGAAAAGCAAAAAATTGCACTCACTCGCGCCTTATGTCACAAACGTAAAATACTGCTATTAGATGAGGCTGCATCGAATCTGGACTTCGCATCTCACCAGAAAATGCTTGATCTAGTTTTGAGTTCCACAGATTTTGATATTGTATTCGTTGTTACTCATGATCATAAAGAGCTATCTCGTTATGATAGGATACTAAGATTAGAAAAAGGGCAGTTAACAGTAATCAAACAAGATTGGAGTTAGAGTATGGATAACCAAATTATTTTCAAATGTTTTCAAACTCCGAAAGGTTGTTATCTTTATGATCGGTATTCCAACTCTGTTATTCGTGTGAGTACAGAGCAGTATGATGAATTGGTAAAAATCGAAGCTGGATTAGCAGAGGCATCCAGCAGTTATGTCATTAAGGAATTACAAGAAAAAGGAATTTGTCTTCCTGGTGAGGTAAAAGAGATTTTTCATCCCATGACCCCATTCTTAACTCATCTTCTGCAACACAGAATTAGAGATGTGATTCTGCAAGTAACGCAAAATTGCAATTTGCGGTGTGGTTACTGTACATATGGAGGCAATTATAAAAATCGCACCCATAGTCTTAAGACCATGAATTTTGAACTTGCAAAAAAAGCTATAGATTTTGGCGTGGAACGCAGCCAAGAATCCTCGGATTTTGTCGTTAGCTTCTATGGTGGCGAACCACTCCTTGCCTTTAACCTTATAAAAAAATGTGTCGCATACGCTAAAGAGAACATACAAGGAAAAGAGCTTCATTTCAACATGACAACTAATGGAACATTACTTACTACGGAAATCATGGATTTTCTTGTAGAGAATAGGTTCCAACTTCTTATTAGTCTAGATGGCGATAAGGAATCTCATGATGCCAATCGCGTATTTAAATCTGGCAAAGGGTCTTTTGACCTTATAATGCAAAATGTGCGTAACTTCAAAGCAAGGCATCCTTCGTATGTTGCGGAACACGTACAATTCAATACAGTAATAAATCCCAAAACAAACCCATCATGTTTTGATGAATTCTTCTCTGTTTCATCTGTGTTCCAGGACACACATATCATGTTTAACGAAGTGGCTTCATCAAATGTTAAAGAAAACTCTCTTGTTTCGTTTGGCGAGAATTACCGGATCAAAAGGAAATTTGAATTTCTCAAACTTTTCATGTCCATGTCAGGAAAGTTGGATGAGCGCTATGTTAGTCGTCTTGTAAAAGAGTCTAAGCGCTCATATTACGACCTTTACAAGGAGTTACGATTGCATACAGCGATTTCTAGTGTTATGCACCCGCAAGGTCCTTGTATCCCTGGCATAGTACGGCTCTTTGTAAATGTCAATGGAGAATTTTTCCCTTGCGAAAAAGTTCCTGAACTAGCTTATTCTTGTATTGGGAATATCGACAATGGCTTTGATATCGAGAGGATTAAACAAGTCATGAATATCGGCCGTTTGTCTGAAAAGGAGTGCAAATCCTGTTGGGCAGTGCGGTTATGCTCATGCTGTCTCAATGACATCGAATGCCATAATTGTACAATTGACTGTCAAAGTAAGTTAGCTGGATGCGGCGAAAGAAAAAATATGGCATTGTCAAATCTCTTTGACATTACTGTACTTAGTGAAAATGGCTTTGAACTCCCATTGGAGGAAGAATGATGAAGAAGGCAATAATTTTCCCATACACAGCGGACGCAATTACTCTCTTTGAAAACAGAGATGATAGTCTGATCCACATTGATTCCGTTCTTTGCTTTAAAGAAGATCTTCGCAGCGTTTCCCAAAAAGTTGAAGGAATCACTTTTGATATGCCCACTTTTGAAAAACGCGGTATTGATAGCATAATTATCTGTGATAACCTTCTGAACAATCCATTAAGTGCTTTCCAGAAAGTCATATTTGATGGGGTTAAGCATGGTTTAAGTATACAGATCACACCATATCTGTATACACAACTGCAGCAGTTCGGTTTACTTGATCCGGTCCCGCCACAATCCAACATTTCCACCATCTCCTTAGAAGAGTTTTGTCTTGACGAACCGTTGCCAAAGCTTTATTCGATCAATGTACCCGTAATTGCGGTAATGGGATTGACACCTAATTCAAGCAAATTTGATGTTCAAGTTGAGTTGAGAAAAACATTTTCCGACGCGGGATATAAAGCGACTGTAATTGCTTCTAATTCTCTTGGAAAACTGTTGGGAATGCATGTTTACCCTGAGTTTATGTTTTCCGATCATTCATTAGCAAAGAAAACATACGGTTTTAACCATTATGTAAATAAACTTGTAAAAGATGAGCGACCGGATGTAATTATTATCGGGATTCCTGATGGGATTATTCCCTATAATCAAAAAGTCCATAATAGTTTTGGGGAAATTACTTCCATAGTCTGTCATGCAGTTCATCCAGACTTTAGCATTCTAACTAGTGGATTCTTGGATGTAGTTAACCAAGATTATTTCTCTCAGCTAAAATTACTGTGTAGATACCGCTTTGATACCGAAATTTTTGCCTTCTGTATATCCAACAACAAAATTCAAGAGAATGATACAGGCGATGGCTATAATACATATTTTCTTAGCAACGAATTCGCCGAATCCCTTCCTGGATTTGGGAAGGAGAACATTGACAATGTTTTTTACAACGCAGATCACATAGGAAGAAAAAAAGTATTTCAAAAGCTTGTAGAAGTCCTTGAATCGAATATCAATCCTATCTGTTAAGGTGTAAAGACAATGATAAATCAAGATCAGATTATCCATCTGTTGCAAAAAGAAATATACCACATTTCGAATGTGAAAGTAGAGTCTATAACAGAGAACCTTTTAAGTGATAGACTGGGAATTGATTTAGTCTACTTTCTATATGTTTTTTCCAACTTCAAAGAATCAACCGGTATCCCTGTACACAACATATTCAGAAGCCTGAGTGCAAATGAATTCACTCTCCAAAGAATAAGCGAGTTAATTCTCGCCTTGTAGTTTCATTATGTTATAGTCGTTGGTGCCGGCGCCAATGATTATATATAACTTTAGATAGAAAGGAGGTAATTTTGTGAAAAAGCTTAACAAGCAGTTTGCTAACAACAGCTCCACTGTTGAGAAGTTCAGCTTCCGCGTTGCTTGCGAATGCAGCCCCAAGTGCAACTGCTCCTGCCAGACCCAGCCTACTAAGAGTTCCACGAAGAGAAGCTCCGCCCACAACCGGGATAGCGAAGCGTATGCGAACGTGTTCAAGCGCTAAGGCTGTCATCGAGTAATTACTCTTTTGCACTAGGCGGCCACTCATTTGAGTGGCCGCCTCTTTCTAAGCAAGCCCACGCTTTGGTTCCCTAGTATCTTCCCACCTTAAATAACGGGAGATGTCCCTTTAATACTATACAGAAAGAAGTCACTGAACAACTATGAAACGACAACATATGATGGACACCAAAAGTCCTTTAAGGATCGCTATTATAGATGATGAGATAGCTCCTGATCTTGCTAGTTTGGGATGTCGTATAGAAAAGGTATCCATTGTCACTAACCACTTTCCTGAAGGAAACTGTAATACTCATATTAGTCATTCAACAGTTGTAGCCAAAATATTACAAGCCTATACAAAGCCATTCATACATTACTCAATTACCAACTATATCGTTGCTCTCAACGATCGGCACAGTTTCGGCCTTGATACACTTTTGAAAGCCCTTCGAGAATGCGCCCTTCTAAGGCCACACATTGTAATCATGAGTATAGGATCAACTATGCCGTCGGATGCTTCACTTTTATATCCACTGTGTGAAGCTTTAACAAGCGATGGCACAATAATTGTAGCTGCTACCAGCAACGATAATGTGTTTACGTTTCCAGCTTCATTTGAAAATGTAATTGCAGTGAGATATTGCCACAACAACGATGCTCCCATCACTGTCTGCACTAGGGATTTTTTAGGGACTAATTTTTCTGTTTCTTATAATAGAAGCGAGTTAGCAAGGCTAATAGGAATTGACACACTTCCATCAAACAGCTTTGCTGTACCAGTCATTGCAGCGGAGATAATCAACGGGTATTTTCAATTTTCTTCATTAAGCGCATTAGACATTGTTCGTATTTTGACGAAGATAAACAAGTATCCTTATTGTGAGACCTCATATTCTAGTTCATCCATGCATGACTCAGAATGTCCTTTAATAATAAAAATTTCCGGCAATAATATAATACAACATATACCCAGAATCATCAAAGTATTAAAGCACAAATATGACCTAGAGGCTGTTTGTCTTACCCCGAAAGCAAATGATATTGCACACCAATTTTATTGTGTTTGCAAGGAAGATATAGATACCTTTTTCGCAAATAAATTGTATGCGCGCATCCGTAGCGATATCTTGTTCATTATTGAAATGGAATATGAAAAACATGATATAGAAATAAATCTACAAACTAACACTGTCTTATTCACTATCGCAGAAGGTATTTACAAACATCAATATAATATTACGCCAAATATCCTAGAGGAGATAATTGCTGATAAAATCATTTTGCTTAATTGTCTATACGGTGAGCAATGATACTCTGATTCCAGCTTTCCTGTAAGTAGCGAAAGAAACTACTCGTGTAGTGTTGACAGAGACCGCCCAGTATGCTATTATATGTTCAGACCACAAGTGTAGTTTGCAAAAAGAGAGGGTTCATTATGGAGTACAAACTTCAAAATGCAGAACTAAAGGTCATGTCCGTATTATGGAAAGAGGGTGATCTTACCGCAAAGGAAGTGTCAAATATTCTTAAAGAAGAAGTTGGCTGGAATATGAACACAACTTATACTCTCATTAAGCGGTGCATCCAAAAAGGGTTTATTGAGAGATATGAGCCACATTTTATGTGCCACCCTTTAGTTTCTAAAGAAGAAGTTCAACAGCAAGAAATCTCAGAGCTAACAGACAAAGTATTTGACGGATCAAGGAATTTACTTTTTGCTTCTCTTTTAGGGGGGGGTGAACTCTCAGAAAAAGATATCCAATATCTGAAGGAATTGATCAACAAACTAGAGGAAACAGACGGTGAGACATGATGAGTATACTTCAAGTTAGTATATCCGCAAGCATCCTAATTCTAGTTGTGATTGTTATTAGGTCAATCGCTCTATACAAATTACCTAAAAGGGTGTTTGTTTTCTTCTGGGGTGTTATTGCATTCAGGCTTCTGATCCCTATTAGAATCCCTTCACATTTCAGTATTTATACATTATTAGAACATATTTTACAGGGTGAGCAAGCAGAAGTGCCACTTTCTATAAAATCTGCAAATATTTCTGGGGTGGCCAGAAATCTATTGGAGCAGCAATCCGTACCCCACAATACTATTTTTAGCAACATATCTTTGATTCATATAATATGGCTTTTCGGCGTTCTCTGCCTAAGTATGTATTTCATTATGGCATACATTAGGTGGAAGAGAAAGTTCAATCAGTCTATCCCTATTGATTCAGAATTTATTTCTAATTGGCTAAACTGTCACGCTTGTCAGAAAAAGCCACGAATCTATCTAAATGAATACATCCAAACGCCTTTAACACACGGTGTCTTTCATCCAACAATCTTACTTCCTATAGATTTGGACATAAAAGACGAGGAGGCATTGCATTATATCATTGCGCATGAGCTAACTCACATTCATCACCGTGATGCTATAAAGAAAATAGTTTTAGCTATTGTTGTAAGCGTCTACTGGTTTAATCCATTTGTTTGGATCATGTATTTCTTAGCGACACAAGATATTGAACTATATTGTGATGAAATAGTTGTAAAAAAATTCTCTCCTTCTAGTTCGACTTGCAATCAATCAGCATATGCGCTAACCTTGCTTAGACTAGAAACTCAAAAGTGCCCGTCTTATCCCCTATCAAACTATTTTAACAAGAATTCGTTGCAAGAAAGGATTGAATCTATTATGAAGATTAAAAAGTTGTCCGCCCTTACCGCTATTATTGTAGTAGCTTTTATGTTGTCCGCGACTATTGTGTTCGCCACATCGGCTACGCATGCTTCCGCCGATAACACACTGGAGCAGGAGGAAACCTTTCCCACTATGATGGCCTCCTATTACGATAAGGCCAGCGGGAATACTCTCTATACTTTTGATGATGGGAAAACTTATGTAGCTTTGTCTGAGGAAGAGGAAGCTGAACTTTTCTACACACCGGACATTGAATGGTGGACTTATGATGAATATAAGCAGTGGATGGAAGAGGAAAAGCAGAACATGGAAGATATGATTGGCGAGAAATGCTCAGACAGTCATGGAGAATATGTTTGGTCCCAAGAGGATGTAGACGCTCAAATGAAGATTTATGAGCAGTTCCTGGATGATCTCAAAAATGGTAAGATGTTGTCAAAGACTGTAGATGGCAACCCTGACCTTATGATTGGATACGATCCTAGCCTTGCTACGAGCAGTATCCCGCAGTAAACGTTCCACAATAGAGCCTGAGTCTTTTGTCTCCAGAAGATTGCCTAGAAAGGAATAGTAGATAAAGGTTAGCTGCATATAAAGTATTAAAATTCGACACTGCTTGTAACAGGCGGCTCATTCTATGAGCCGCCTGTTTTCATTGCTTATTTTTTACACAATTCGATATCACACATAACTCACCTAGCATTAGAATTAGCTGGCCCCATTAAGCGAGCAGGTGCACTTTTTTCAGTTCCCGCGTTTTCATTTCGCTGCGAAATAGGGATTCTCTAATTCAGCGATTCAGATATAAGCAGCTCAATCTCCGATTTGTTTTCACAAAACAGATCGGAGGTAATAGAGTTGTATAACTATAATAAAAGCGATTATGCGATAAACAAAAATAGTCCAAACATTGTTTACTGTTATCATAACGAGATAATAGAAATTACACTAGATGATTACTTAAAAGAAAACCCAGATAAAACAATCGAGGATTTTGTACAACTGAAGCGGTTATCTGATCAAATCTACTATGAGCAAGATCGAGCAGAAAGTGCTCAGACTCGCAAAAATGTTTCGATCTGCGGATTCGAAGATACTATATATTGTGCTACACAACCCTTAGATGAAGAGTGGGAGGAGCGGATTATTGAAGTAGAAGAACGTAAATTTGCATGGAAAGCATTGGAACAACTTTTTACTGTTGGAGGGATAACACAAGTTCAAAAACGAAGATTTATACTTCATACCTTTCATGGTTGGTCTACTCGAAAGATCAGTCAAATGGAAGGGATAAGTCATCAAGCTGTTGCAAAATCTATAAACTTAGCCTTGAAAAAATTGAGAAAATTTTTTGCGGCACAGGGTTGACACCCCTGTAGTTTTAGGACGATAGGTGAAAGGCATTCTTACAAATGTTTTCCTTTCACCTGTTCCTTGACAACCGCATACTCATTCATCAGTAACTTCCCCCTTGTCAGTGCGATAAGCAAAAGCCGATTCAGGGGCCGCGCCATGATATCGGACACGATGAGCAGATCCCGCCTGATTACTAACTGGTCTAGCATTCAATCATGTCCTGTACGAGCGAGTAACGGCAGCCTGTACAAACCGGGTGGCACCCGGCGCGGCCATGACCGGCAAGGGGTACAATGGTACTCCTGTCCAGCCACAGCCCTGCTTAAGATCAGAGTAGTCTATAACATTTGGAAACCATCTGGTTGCAGGACCACGCAATGGGGGCAGCTCGGAGAGATCCTCGGAGGGGTGAGATTCCCGTGGGCCAGTTCGCTACTGGCCGCTGATGATTTCCCAATATGTGCGGGGTGTCAAGGACAAATAGCACATAACAAGAAAACAAATCGGATATTGTATTTCGCCAGAAACAGGGCAGGCCATAAGGCCTGCCCTGTTTCTGGCTTACTTAATATTCAGGAGGTCAGCTTATGCGAAAGGCTATCCGGCGTGGTGATCTGTTCTATGCAGATCTGAACCCGGTGGTCGGCTCCGAGCAAGGCGGCATCCGTCCTGTCCTTGTTATCCAAAATGATGTAGGAAATCACTTTAGTCCTACCGTTGTCGCGGCAGCCATCACCAGCAGAAAAGCAAAGAACAGTCTGCCTACCCATATTCTTCTGGAGAATGTGCCAGGGCTTGCGCCTACCTCTCTGCTTCTGTTGGAACAACTGCGGACAATAGACCGGAAGCGGCTCCGTGGTTACATTGGGCGTATCAGCAAAGAAAAAATGCTGGAGGTAGATGCAGCCCTAGCAATCAGCATCGGCATAGGATACCCCAACGAAAGGAGGACTCACAATGTATGAAAATGACGGCGGCCTACTCTCTCCCAGAGATGCCTACCGATTGATGTTAAAAGACTACCCGGATGTGATGGACATTGTTCAAATGTGTGAGGCGCTTGGCGTCAGCACAAAAACCGGGTACAAGTTGCTGAAAGACGGGAAAATTGAGTACCTGAAAATTGGACGGGCTTACCGTATCCCCAAAGCCCACATTCTTCGCTATTTGAAAATTACCTGCTCCACTTTGGCGGAGTAGCAGGCTATGATGTCGATCTTCACCGGATAGACGCAGAAAGTTAACAATTCTGACGCGGATTTACCTGGAGTTTTGTTCTGTCCGATGATACAATAAAGGTGTCATTGGTAGGTGAACTCAATACCGCAAAAGGAGGAACAGATCAGTATGCCAGCGGTACACCTGCAAGAAAACATCAAACTAATCTCCGGCCATGTGGCCGAGAAAAAAGGGTATCTCTATTGGGTTCTAAACCTTACCGATGAGAACGGTAAGAGAAAGCCCAAATGGATTCCCACCCATAAGAAAGCCAAGGGCAACAAGACCTGGGCAAACAATATGCTTCCCACCATCCGAAAGGAATGGACGGAAAAGCTGCTTCAGGAGGCTACGGCCTCACAGCAGTCGGCTTCTCCGTCTGGCTCGTCATCCGCAGAGATTTCCTTTGTGGATTTCCTGTATCAGTGGCTTGAGCACAAGTACAAGTCTGCTACCGGACGGGTGATGGACAGCAAGCCCATCGAACTCTCGACCTATTCGGGATATGAACAGCAGCTTAACAACCCCATCGCCCCGTATTTCCGAGAGCATCCTGTCGCCCTTTGTGACCTTACCAAACAAGATATTCTCGCTTTTTATGAGAAAGAATTGGAACGGGTCAAGCCGACCACCGTTAAACATTACCACGCTCTGATTCATGGGGCGTTGAATTATGCGGTTGACAAAAATCTGATCCCAAGCAATCCGGCTGACCGGATTATCATTTCCAAGCCTGAACCCTTCAAAGGTGACTACTACCTGGATTCGGAAGTCTTGAATCTGTTTGAAGTCATCAAGGGGCATAAGATCGAGTTGGTAGTTCTTCTGACTGCTTTTTACGGCCTGCGCCGCAGTGAGGTTATCGGTCTGAAATGGAGTGCCTTTGACTTCAACCATAACTGTTTCTCCATCCGGCATACGGTAACAACTTGCAATGTAAAGGGAGAACGGGTCACGATTAAGAAGGACAAGGCAAAAAACAAATCCAGTCTGCGGACTTATCCATTGATTCCTTTTTTGAAAGAGCGGTTGCTGGAGGCCAAGAAACAGCAGGAAGAAAATCGCAAGCTGTGCGGGCGTTCCTACAACAAAGAATATCTGGGATATGTCTGTGTCGATGTGATTGGCAATCTCATTAAACCCAACTATGTGTCCTCGACCTTTGGGAAGTTGCTTGCCAAGAACAATTTACGGCATATTCGTTTCCACGATCTTCGCCATACCTGTGCCTCGCTTTTGCTGGCCAATGGTGTTCCGATGGAACAGGTAAAGGAGTGGCTGGGACACAGTGAGATATCAACAACGGTAGATATTTACGGGCATCTGCAATATGCCACGAAAAAACAATCCGCTGCAGCCATTGAGCAGGACATTGTGGCGCCTATGCTGCAAAACCTATCGGCGGTTTCTCCATAAAAAGGAAAGAGGTCTACCAGCTTTGCGCTGGCAGACCTCATGGCGGAGATGGAGAGATTCGAACTCTCGCGCCGGGTTTGAACCGACCTACCGCATTTCGAGTGCGGACCCTTCAACCGCTTGGGTACATCTCCAAATTTATGTTATATCCCTGGTCCCGACCCGCCGACCAATTCAGCCGTTGGAAATCGGGAAGAACAACAGGATAGAACAAGCAACATTATTCAATTTGAACTCGGCTGGAACCCGCATGGTTCCAAGGGTTTCAGCCGTTTGGCACTCCGCATAGGAAACCTGATTTCGAATCATTACACCAGCTTGGATGATGACGGTAAATCAGGGACGATAGCGGTAACTACGGAACCCCAAAACACACCTCTCAAAGTGGCCATCAGATGGCTGCTCTCATTATAGCCATTTTCCCGCAAAATTCAAGCCGTGGAAATTGGGAAGAACAACAGGATAGAACAGACCCCAATTCACGATTTGAACTTGCCCGCAAACCCGCATGGTTACTGGCTTTTCGGCAGTTTGGACTTCCAAAGTGGAAACATGATTTCGAGTCAGCCTCGTTACGACCACTTCGATACATCTCCATGCTGTATTTTCAAGGCTTTGCGGGTTTCCGGCTGGTTGAGAACCAAGCGTAGAAATCGTAGACAAAGCGTAGAAAAACCGTAGATATTCAGTTTTGAAAAAGTGTAGAAAAGCGAAAGAAGCCCGAAGTATCAAGGGTTTGCGGGGTCACCCCGGAAAGTGACCGACTCGATTTCGAGTCAGCCTCGTTACGACCACTTCGATACATCTCCATGCCGTATTCCCAGCGCTCCTCCGGTTTCCCGCCGCTCCGGATCAATGAACAGGATACCAGACATTGCGGGAGAAATCAAGGTACACATTAAATTTTTCTCAGAAACGGATGGAAAAGAACGCTCCCATGAGACGGAACCGCGGAAATATGGGCGCTCTTTCTTGTACGGGGTGGAAAAAAGTGATATAATGATTCTATTTCAAGGCAGTCCTGCCAAAACTAACGAAAACAGCGAGGTTACAGACATGACTTACCGGGAAGAATTTATTACGTTTATGGTCCGCTCCGGCGTACTGACCTTCGGGGACTTCACCACCAAGTCGGGCCGCAAGACGCCTTACTTTGTCAACACAGGCAACTATAAGACCGGGGCCCAGGCCGCCAAGCTGGGCGATTACTATGCCGCCTGCATCCAGGAGCACATGGCCGACGGCATCACCTGCCTGTTCGGCCCCGCCTATAAGGGCATCCCGCTGGCGGTGTCCGCGGCGGCCTCCCTATACCGCAACTATGACCGGGATCTGCCCTACTGCTTCAACCGCAAGGAGGCCAAGGACCACGGCGAGGGCGGCTCCATGGTGGGCTATAAGCCCCAGGACGGGGACAACGTGGCCATCGTCGAGGACGTAGTCACCGCCGGCACCGCCGTGCGGGAGTCCATCGAGCTGTTCAAGCACGTGGCCGATGTGAATATCAAGGCCCTGTTCGTCTCCGTGGACCGGATGGAGCGGGGCACCCGGGAGTGCTCCACCCTGGACGAGCTGCGCCAGGACTACGGGATCCAGGTGTTCCCCATCGTTACCGTCCGGGAGGTCATCTCCTTCCTCCACAACAATCCCATCGACGGCAAGGTCTACATTGATGACGAGATGAAGGCCAAGATGGAGGCTTACCTGGAGGAGTACGGAGCGAAGGGCTGAAAACGTTCCTGATTCGGTTGGAGGTGTGGGAATGAACTGTCCATACTGCGGCGGAACGATGATCAAAGGCTTGTTTTGTGACCGGGGAGACAGCTATTTCCTTCCGGAGGGGGAGACCCCTCCTCAACTCTGGACCAAGGGCATTTTGAAGAAAAAACGGGCTGTTTTACTGCCGCCGGAAAGTTTTGGCGCTGTATGGGCGCAGCGGTCTGAGGCATTTTGGTGCGGACAGTGCAGAAAGCTGATCGTGGATTACTCCGGGCTTCTCCCGCGGACCACAGAGCAACGCACAGAAGGAGAGGGATAGATCCTATGGCAGAAGCACAGAGACATCACCACACCGGCCACCGGCAGCGGCTGAAGGCGGAATTTCTGGCCCGGGGCCTGGAGGGTTGGCCGGACCACAAGGTCCTGGAGCTGCTTTTGTGCTACGCCATCCCCCAGGGGGATGTAAATGGGCTGGCCCACGAGTTGGTGGAGCGGTTTGGCTCTCTGGCCGGGGCGCTGGACGCGTCGGCGGAGGAGTTGAAAAAGACGCCTGGTGTGGGGGAGCACACGGCGGTGCTGCTGCGGATGCTCCCGGCCCTGCTGGGCCGCTATCAGGGTTCCCGGGCACGGCTGGCGGCTGTGATCAACTGGCCGGAGGACGCCTACGCATGGCTGGAGCCTTACTTCTTTGGGGCAAGAAACGAGATGGTCTATGTTCTGTGCCTGGACGGTAAGCGCCAGGTACTGGGTGTGCGGCGGGTGGCCGAGGGCAGCATTGAAATGGCTCAGGTCAATACCCGCCGGATCGCGGAGGAGGCGTTGGGACTTCGGGCGGCCCGGATCTATGTGGCCCACAACCATGTGAGCAACCTGGCCCTGCCGTCCCAGGCGGACTGGCTGGTGACCGACGTCCTTCGGGCGGCGCTGGCCCCCATTGGCATCCATCTGGAGGACCATTTGATCTTTGTGGATGGAGATATGCTCTCCCTCAAGGACAGCGAGCACCGCCGGAGCCTGTCGGCTGTTTAGCATATCATCCGCGCGGACGCGGATGGGAACGCCCCTCCTCCCTGCGGAGGAGGGGCGTATTTTTTCACAAAACCCGGAGGAATTTCCGTGCAATCTCCTTGTCATAGAACATTGGTTCTGGTACAATGGATGCAAAGCAGTGGAGCGGAGGGGCACAGATGCCGAAATTTGAAGTTGTTTCTGAATATCAGCCCGCCGGCGACCAGCCGGAGGCCATCGCGGCCCTGTCCCGGGGGCTGGAGATGGGGCTGGACGAGCAGACCCTGCTGGGCGTCACCGGCTCGGGCAAGACCTTCACCATGGCCAAGATCATTGAGCAGGTCCAGCGCCCCACCCTGGTGCTGGCCCACAATAAGACCCTGGCCGCCCAGCTGTGCGCCGAGTTCCGGGAGTTTTTCCCCAACAACGCGGTGGAGTATTTCGTCTCCTACTACGACTACTACCAGCCGGAGGCCTACATCCCCCATACGGATACCTTCATTGAGAAGGACTCCGCCATCAACGAGGAGATCGACCGCCTGCGCCTGTCCGCCACCGCCTCCCTGCTGGAGCGCCGGGACGTGATCGTGGTCTCCTCCGTCTCCTGCATCTACGGCCTGGGCGAGCCGGAGGATTTTGCTCAGATGATGGTCTCCCTCCGGGTGGGGGCGCAGATCGAGCGGGACGAGCTGCTGAAAAAGCTGGTGGCCATCCGCTATGAGCGCAACGACATCGCCTTCGAGCGCAATATGTTCCGGGTCCGGGGGGACACGGTGGAGGTCTGGCCCGCCTACTGGAAGGACACCGCCATTCGGGTGGAATTTTTCGGGGACGAGATCGACCGCATCAGCGAGATCAACGTGGTCACCGGCTCCCCCATCCGGCGGCTGAACAACATCCCCATCTGGCCGGCCACCCACTATGTCACCCCCAAGGAGAAGATGGACGCCGCCGTCCAGGAGATCTATCGGGAGCTGGAGGAGCGCGTGGCCTTTTTCGAGGGGGAAGGCAAGCTCATCGAGGCCCAGCGGGTCAAGCAGCGCACCATGTACGACATCGAGATGATGCAGGAGCTGGGCTACTGCTCCGGCATCGAGAACTACTCCCGGGTGATCGAGGGGCGGCCGGTGGGCTCTCCCCCACACACCCTGCTGGATTACTTCCCCGAGGACTTCGTTCTCTTCATCGATGAGAGCCACGTCACCCTCCCCCAGGTCCGGGCCATGTACAACGGGGACCGGGCCCGCAAGACCACCCTGGTGGACTATGGCTTCCGCCTGCCCTGTGCCTTTGACAACCGGCCGCTGAAATTTCCGGAGTTTGAGCAGCGGCTCAACCAGGTCATCTATGTCTCCGCCACCCCCGGGGAATACGAGCGCACCCGGTCAGGGCAGGTCGTGGAGCAGGTCATCCGTCCCACCGGCCTGCTGGACCCCCGCATCGAGGTCCGCCCGGTGGAGGGGCAGATCGACGACCTCATCGGGGAGATCAACCAGCGCACAGCCCGCAAGGAACGGGTGCTGGTCACCACCCTCACCAAGAAGATGGCGGAGGACCTCACCACCTATCTCCAGGGGGCCGGGATCCGGGTGCGCTATATGCACCACGACATCGACACCATCGAGCGCATGGAGATCATCCGGGACCTCCGCCTGGGCACCTTTGACGTCCTGGTGGGCATCAACCTGCTGAGAGAGGGCCTGGACCTGCCGGAGGTCAGCTTGGTGGCCATTCTGGACGCGGACAAGGAGGGCTTCCTGCGGTCGGAGACCTCTCTGATCCAGACCATCGGCCGGGCTGCCCGAAATGCCGACGGCATGGTCGTCATGTACGCGGATACCGTCACTCCCTCCATGCGCCGGGCTATCGATGAGACGGAGCGCCGCCGGGAAAAGCAGGACGCCTTCAACAGGGCCCACGGCATCGTGCCCAAAACAGTGGTCAAGTCGGTACGGGAGCTGCTGGAGCTGTCCGCCGCCTCCGACGAGGCGGCCTCCGCCCAGCGCCAGGGCCGGACCAAGACGATGACCAAGCAGGAGAAGGCCGCCGAGATCGCCCGCCTGGAGAAGGCCATGAAAGAGGCGGCGAAAATGCTGGAGTTCGAACTGGCAGCTTCCCTGCGGGATCAGATCATCGAACTGCGGGGGCAGTGAGCGGGCCGCCTCTTTCTCCCCGCACACCGGGCGGGCGCGCCGGAAGGCGCGTACAAGCGTTTTGTCGGAGGCAAAACCTTGCCGCAGGCGGAATTGATTTCCGCCGAGGATTTAAAAAATCCGGGGTCCCCGCGGACCCTGTCCGTGGGGCGGCGGCGAAGATGCTGGAGTTCGAACTGGCGGCTTCCCTGCGGGATCAGATCATCGAACTGCGGGGGAAGTAGGGAGAATGTTATGGATCCTCTTCCAAAACGAAAACCGAATCGTTTGGCCGGATATGATTACAGCCAATCGGGCGCGTATTTTATTACGATATGCGCAAAAGGCCGCCACACGATATTTGGTACCGTTTGTGTAGGGCGCGACGACCTCGGCGCGCCGTATGTGAAACTCTCGGAGTACGGTACAATGGTAGAGAACCATATTTGTACCATTGAGCAGGCTTATTCAAACGTGACCGTGGAAAAATTTGTCGTGATGCCAAATCATGTTCACCTTTTGTTTGCTATAACCAGAAGGGAGAGCGGCGCGCCGAGGTCGTCGCGCCCTACAAAATTAGTGCCCAGAATTGTTGCTGCCTTAAAGCGATTTACCAACAAAGAGGCCGGTTTGGACCTATGGCAAGCCTCTTATCACGACCACATCGTTCGCAGCGAGGCGGACTATCTCCGCATTTGGAGCTATATCGACACCAACCCTGCCAAATGGCGGGAGGACTGCTACTATACAGAAACAGAGGGATAGCGCCATGTCCAAAAAAGAGGAAAAGACCAATGTCATGCGGGTGCTGGAGCAGAAGTGCATCCCCTTCACCCCCCACACTTACCCCCATGAGGATGGAGTGGCGGTGGACGGGATCACTGTGGCCAGGAGCATGGGCCAGGACCCGGAGTGCGTGTTCAAGACCCTGGTGGCCCGGGGGGCCTCCAAGGCTCTGTATGTGTTCGACATTCCGGTGGGGGATACGCTGGACCTGAAGAAGGCGGCCCGGGCGGTGGGTGAGAAATCCATCGCCATGCTGCCCCAGAAGGAGCTGCTGCCCAACACCGGATATGTCCACGGGGGATGTTCTCCGGTGGGGATGAAGAAGCAGTACCCCACCGTGTTCCACGAGACGGCGGAGATCCTGGACACCATCACCGTCTCCGCGGGCAAGATCGGCTATCAGGTGGAGCTTGCCCCCGGCGATTTGATCGATCTGGTAGGAGGTACGACAGCAGACCTGACGGTATGACGGAGGGAGGCGCGTCCCATGACATTCTTTCAGGCAAAATGGCGGGCCATGAATGGCTCCGACGGATGATCCTTGTTGTCTTGGCGCTGATGCTGGTGGGCTTCGGGGCGCGGCCATCCGTCAGGGGGACTGGGGCGTCTTTAGGCTTGCGGTGCTGCTGACCCGGATCTGTTAGGAGGCGATGATATGTCCACCCGCCCGGAATTTGTACAGTACCTGCTGGACCAGCTGGAGGGTCTGGGGGAGCTGAGGGCCCAGAAGATGTTCGGGGATCACCTGATCTATCTGAACGACCGGCCCGCCCTGCTGGTGTGCGACGGGACTCCCTTTGCCAAGCCCCTGCCCTGCGTGGCGGAGCTGCTGAAGGACCGGCCCACGGCGCCTCCCTATGAGGGCGCCAAGGCCCACTACGTCCTGGACCCGGAGGACCGGGACACCCTGCGCCGGGCGGCGGAGCTGGTGTCCCAAAACAGCCCACCACCAAAAAAACGGAGGCGGAAGGCATGACGAAGCCCACAGGCCGGAGGAAAGTTCAGTACCTCCCAGAGGCAGAAAATGACCTTATCATCATCGGAGGAGCGGACGGGCCCGCCTATCCCGTGGACACAGCAGAACCGGTCCCCGCTCCGGAACCGGAGCCGGAGCCCCAGGAGCCGGCTGGGATCTACCCCTGCCCCTGCTGCGGGTATTTGACCCTCCCTGTCCCCAGAAAGGAGGCGCTGGCCTGCATCTGCCCAGTGTGCTTCTGGGAGAACGATGTATTCGACCCCGGCGAGGACGACCCCAGCGATGAAAACCAAGGCATGACCCTGCGGCAGGGCCGGGAAAACTACCGGCGGTGGGGGGCGATGCATCAAGACTTCCTGCGCTTGGTCCGACCGCCCCGGCCCAGTGAGTTCCCGCCCCCGGCGGATCCCCAATGATACAATACGAATCGGAATATAGTTGAGGAATATTACCATGCAAGACCATATCTATGTAAAAGGAGCCCGGGAGAACAACCTGAAAAATGTAGACGTGACCATTCCGCGGGACAAGCTGGTGGTGCTCACCGGCCTGTCGGGGAGCGGTAAGTCCTCCCTGGCCTTCGACACCATCTACGCGGAGGGCCAGCGGCGGTATGTGGAGTCCCTGTCCTCCTATGCCCGGATGTTTTTGGGGCAGATGGAGAAGCCCGACGTGGACTACATCGACGGCCTCTCCCCCGCCATCTCCATCGACCAAAAGACCACCAGCAAGAATCCCCGCTCCACCGTGGGCACCGTCACCGAGATCTATGACTATCTCCGCCTGCTCTGGGCCCGGGTGGGCACCCCCCACTGCCCTGTATGCGGCAAGGAGATCAAACAGCAGACCATCGACCAGATCATCGACCAGGTGCTGGAGCTGCCCGAGGCCACCCGGATCCAGGTCATGGCTCCGGTGATCCGGGGCAAAAAGGGGGAGCACGCCAAGATCTTCGAGGACGCACGCCGCTCCGGCTATGTGCGCTGCCGGGTAGACGGCATCGCCTATGACCTGAGTGAAGAGATCAAGCTGGAGAAGAACAAGAAGCACAACATCGAGATCGTGGTGGACCGCCTGGTCATCCGGGAGGACATCGCCCGCCGCCTGACGGACAGCGTGGAGATCGCCTCCAACCTGTCCGGCGGCCTGGTGGTGGTCAACGTGGTGGGGGAGGACCGGGACATCCTCTTCTCCCAGAACTACGCCTGCGAGGACTGCGGCGTATCCATTGAGGAGCTTACTCCCCGGATGTTCTCCTTCAACAACCCATACGGGGCCTGTCCCGCCTGCACCGGCCTGGGCAGCCAGCTGAAGGTGGATCCGGAGCTCATCATTCCCAACAAGGACCTGTCCATTCTGGAGGGGGCCATCACCGCCTCCGGCTGGAGCAGCATCAAGTCCGACGGCATTGCCCGGATGTACTTCGATGCCCTGGCCAAAAAGTACCGCTTCAAGCTGGACACCCCGGTGAAGGACCTGTCCCCCGAGGTGATGGATGTGATCCTCTACGGCACCCGGGGGGAGGAGCTCACCCTCCACTACGACCAGCCCCGGGGCAAGGGCACCCTGCACCAGGCCTTTGAGGGGATCTGCAACAACCTGGAGCGCCGGTATAAGGAGACCCAGTCCGACGCCATGCGCCGGGAGCTGGAGGAGTGCATGAGCGAGCGCCCCTGCCCCGTCTGTCAGGGCCGCCGCCTGCGGAAGGAGTCCCTGGCCGTCACGGTGGGCGGGCTGGACATCGACGCCTTCTGCCGCAAATCGGTGACCCAGGCCCTGGACTTTGTGGACCGGCTGGAGCTGACCGAGCCCCAGATGCTCATTGCGGAGCGCATTTTGAAGGAGATCAAGAGCCGGCTGGGCTTTCTCCAGTCGGTGGGCCTGCAATACCTCACCCTGTCCCGGGGGGCGGGTTCCCTGTCCGGCGGCGAGAGCCAGCGCATCCGCCTGGCCACGCAGATCGGCTCCTCCCTTATGGGGGTGCTGTATATCCTGGACGAGCCCTCCATCGGCCTGCACCAGCGGGACAACGATATGCTGCTGAAGACCATGCAGGACCTGCGGGACCTGGGGAACACCCTGCTGGTGGTGGAGCATGACGAGGACACCATGCGGGCAGCCGACTATATCATCGACGTAGGTCCCGGCGCGGGAGTCCACGGGGGCGAGATCGTGGCGGCGGGCACACCGGAGGAGGTAATGAACACTCCCGGCTCCATCACCGGCGAGTATCTGTCCGGACGCAGAAAGATCCCCGTTCCCCAAGAGCGGCGGAAGGGGAACGGGAAGCTTCTGAAGGTATTTGGGGCGGCGGAGAACAACCTGCGGCACATCGATGTGGAGATCCCCCTGGGGACCTTCACCTGTGTCACCGGGGTGTCCGGCTCGGGTAAGTCCTCCCTGGTGAACGAGATCCTCTATAAAAAGCTGGGGGCCGACCTGAACCGGGTGAAGGTCCGGGCCGGCAGACATGACCGCATCGAGGGCGAGGAGTTCCTGGACAAGGTCATTGACATTGACCAGTCCCCCATCGGCCGCACGCCCCGGTCTAATCCGGCCACCTATACCGGGCTGTTCAACGACATCCGGGAGCTGTTCGCCTCCACCCAGGATGCCAAGGCCCGGGGCTATGGTCCGGGGCGCTTCTCCTTCAACACCCGGGGCGGCCGGTGCGAGGCCTGCCAGGGGGACGGCCTGCTGAAGATCGAAATGCACTTCCTGCCGGACATCTATGTCCCCTGCGAGGTGTGTAAGGGCAAGCGGTACAACCGGGAGACGCTGGAGGTCCACTACAAGGGCAAAAACATCTATGAGGTGCTGGAGATGACGGTGGACGAGGCCCTTCCCTTCTTTGAGAACCTCCCACGGATCTATAACCGGCTGAAAACCCTGGAGGAGGTGGGACTGGGCTATGTGAAGCTGGGGCAGGCTTCCACCACCCTGTCCGGCGGCGAGGCCCAGCGGGTCAAGCTGGCCACCGAGCTGAGCAAGCGCTCCACTGGCCGGACCATCTATATTCTGGACGAGCCCACCACCGGCCTGCACAGCTATGACGTACAGCGGCTGATCGATGTCCTGCAAAAGCTGGTGGACGTGGGCAATACCGTGGTAGTCATCGAGCACAACCTGGACGTCATTAAAACCGCCGACCACATCATCGACCTGGGCCCCGAGGGGGGCGACGGCGGCGGCTCTGTGGTCTGCACCGGAACGCCGGAGGAGGTGGCCGCCTGCGGGGCCAGCTATACGGGGCGGTATCTGAAACGGATGCTGGAGTGAGTTTCTCCGCCCACTGTCTGGTTCTGCTGTATTTTGCCTGAAACGCCGTAGGGGCGGGTCCCAGACCCGCCCGTCCCCCGAGGACCGTGACGCCCGTAGGGCGCGACGACTCGGCGCGCCGCCTTACAGGGTTTCGCTCGCCTGTCTACCGCCACAGAACGTTTCACCGCCACCCCGTAGGGGAGGGGCTTGCCCCTTCCGCCGTCCGGCTTTGCTGTGATCTGCCCGGGACGTTGTAGGGGCGGATCTCCTGATCCGCCCGCCGGTTTACCCACGCAAAGCTCACCCCTCCAGCTCCCGGCCCAGGGCCAGGCCGGTCCTTACCCCCAGCCGGAACCCCTGGACTGCGTAAAAGGCCAGGACGGCCCGGGCGTCCCGCGCCTGCTCCTGGTCCAGGGCGTCCCAGAACAGAGCGGCCCGGAAGGCGTCCCCGTCATCCATGGGCCGGCCTTCGATCTGCGGCAGGATATAGTGGTCATAGAGCCAGCGCATACACTCTGTCATCATCGAAACACCCCGAACACGAACTATTATAATGTTATTATAATCACGAACTTTAAGATTGTCAACAGGGAGCGTGAAGGATTTGGAAATTATTCTGCCAAGTGTTGCGGAACGGCTCAAGCCCCTGCGAAAGTCCCGGGGACTGACGCAGATGGAGATGGGGAAGCTCTTGAACTGCACCGACCGTCATTATCAAAAAATCGAGTATGGACAGGTCAATCTGCCTGCCACTACGTTGATCTTTCTGGCCGACTTTTTTCATGTGACCACCGATTATCTGCTGGGCCGGGATTGACGGATGGGGAGCCATCGTGTAGGATGGAGACCTGAGACACTCAACGCAGAAGGAGATGGATGCAGCATGGAACGGATTCGGCTGACAGACCCGGCGGACCCCCGCTTTGGGGAGGCCTTCGCCCTGTACGAGATCAGCTTCCCAGTTTATGAGCGGAGGACCCGGGCGGCCCAGGCGGCCCGGCTGAACCATCCGGAGTACCACTTTGACTTGTTGATGGAGGGAGAGCGCTTCCTGGGGATCCTGCTGTTCTGGGAGGCGGAGGGCTTCCGTTATGTGGAGCACTTCGCCACCTGTCCCCAGCTTCGGGGGCGGGGCGTGGGAGCCCGGGCGCTGGCCCGGCTGAACGGCGAAGGGGTCCCTGTGGTGCTGGAGATCGACCCGCCCCGGGACGAGGTCTCCATCCGGCGGCAGCATTTTTATGAGCGCTGCGGCTTTACCGCCAACCCATACCGCCATGTCCATCCCCCCTACCGGGCGGGCTATCAGGGGCATCCCCTGGTGGTGATGACTTGTCCCGCTCCGGCCTCTCAGGAGGAGTACGACCGCTTTGCCGCCTATCTGGGCGGGACCGTCATGGAGGACTGCAAGATCCCCCTGACCGAAACTGAAGAATAAAGGAGACCCCTATGGATACCCTGCAATGGCTGACTGAAACAGAATTTGGAAAGTGCATCTTCACCATGCTGGTCTCGATGGTCCCCATCATCGAGCTGCGGGGCGGACTGCCCTTCGGCGTGGCCCTGGGCCTGCCCTATCACCTGGCCTTTCCCGCCGCCGTCCTGGGGAATCTGATCCCCGCCCCGTTTATTATCGTCTACATCCGCCGGATCTTTGAGCTGATGCGGAAATACCTGCCCCGGCTCAACGGACTGGTGGACCGGCTGGAGCAGAAGGCCCATCTCAAGGGGCAAAAGGTGCAGAAATACCAGTACATCGGCCTGTGGCTCTTTGTGGCCATCCCGCTGCCGGGGACAGGGGCCTGGACCGGCTCGCTGGCCGCCGCGTTCCTGGGGATGCGGCTGAAAAAGGCCATGCCGGCAGTCACCCTGGGCGTGCTCACCGCCGGGGCCATCATGCTGGCCCTCACCCATGTGGGGATCAACCTGTTTTCCGGGGCGGTGTGACCGGGACGGTATCCATTTCGGGCCGTGGCGCATAGGATGGTCCGGAGGTGGTGACCGTGGAAATGCTGGAGGCCGCCCTGGCTCTGCTGTGCGCTGTGGGCGCGGGGAGCCTGCTGTGGCTGCTGTTTGGCCTGCTGGTCCGTCCGGCCCAGGGACGTGAGCCATGGGTGGTGCTCCCCGGGCGGGGGAGCGGTGAAGATCTGGAGGCCGGTCTGCGTCAGCTGGCCTGGCTGCGCCGGGCGGGGCTGTTCCGAGGCGAGGCGGTGATCTGGGACGAGGATCTGGACCGGGAGGGCCGTCAGCTGGCCCTGCGGCTGGCCCTGCGGTGGCCGTGGGTCACCTGCTGCCCGCCGGAGGAGCTGGAGGAGTGGCTGCGGGAGACGGTCCGGCAGACGGATGGAGCCTCTCGGTGAACAGAGGCTTCTGTTTGAGGGGCCGGTCCGCCGGTCCACCTCGGTGGAATGTTCCCCCAGCTATCCCGTAGGGGCGGCCCCATGTGGCCGCCCGCTGTCCGTTTTGCTGTGATTTGCCTGAGACGTTGTAGGGGCGGGTCTCCTGACCCGCCCGCCCTCCGCGGACCATGCCGCCCGTAGGGCGCGACGACCCGGCGCGCCGTCCCGCAGGGCAAAATTCCAGCGTTGACCGGAGAAATTCCGAAAACCGGCGGGAGGGGCAAGCCCCTCCCCTACGGGGTGGCGGGGAAACGTCCCGCAACCGGGGACGGGCGGCCACAGAGGGCCGCCCCTACGACGTTTTAACGGCCCCGTTTGGTTCCGGAGGGACAGAAATTGCCCCGTAGGGGCGGGTCTCCTGACCCGCCCACCCTCCGCGGACCATGCCGCCCGTAGGGCGCGACGACCCGGCGCGCCGTCCCACAGAGCAAAATTCCAGCGTTGACCGGAGAAATTCCGAAAACCGGCGGGAGGGGCAAGCC